>SDBV01003179.1_pt1 | contig 24466 bp, 18 predicted proteins | sample 2277081 | NCBI WGS metagenome assembly SDBV01 (sample SAMN10402039, study PRJNA504765) | marine sediment metagenome | isolation source: marine sediment core GS10_PC15, 223 cmbsf | place: Arctic Ocean: Southern Knipovich Ridge | collected 2010 | reverse complement strand
TTGGAGGGGATGATCTGTATGTTCTCTTCTTCGATGGAGAGTACCATATCTCTATGGTATATTCGGTAGTGTTACGCTGAAAAATAATATCCTGACTAATAATTGTTTCTCTTCCTTTGAACTACAAATCGGATGGAAGGCCTTCTTTTTCCAATGGACAATGAAGATGGTTGTCAACTTTTATTATACTCTTCTTAGCTCGCTTTTTTCATTTTTTCTTCTCTCTCGAATGGGCCTCAGATGATATATTTGTGCCTTGATGTTTGGTATTAGGTGAAATATCCTGCTTCCCTTGCTCTCCTTTTAAACGGTTTATTTCATCTTTTAACTGTTGGTTCTCAAGCTTCAGTGATACTGTTTCTTTATGCTGGTATTCAATATAATTCATCAATTGTTGGATAACCAGCCTGGTGCTTTCATCGCAGTTCAACTTCTCAAGGTCAATATCTAAAATAGGTGGAGTCAACAAATAGATTTTAATATTGAAACCAAATCTATGCCTTTATTTAGTCGCACTGTTAAAAGGTTTTTAACAAAATCGATGAAATTACCCTGATTTATTGAGGGGATACGATAAAACAACTAATCGACATGCCGTTTCTAAAAATCCAACTAATCGACTATTCTGATTATATGATCAGGATCTATGCGTCGGTAAAATCTCGAAGGTCAAAATGCCCAGTCTGTGGCAAATACAGCAAGCAAGTCCATGATTACTATTTCAGAACGATAACCGATCTTCCGGTTTTTCAGAACAAGACGGTAATCCTATTGAGGACTCGCAAGTTCAGATGTGGAAACCAACAGTGCCCCCGGAAAGTATTCTCAGAACAAACGCCAGACATAATCCGCTACTCCAGAAGAACAAAGAGGGCAACCAAGATCCTGGAAACCTTTGCAATTGAGTTAACCGGGAGACTGGGTAGTATCTTATCTGAACAACTGCATATTACAGTCAGCAGCTCTACCATTACCAGGATCGCCCATGGTCACCAGCTCATGGAAATCAATCAGCCGAGAGTACTTGGCCTCGATGATTGGGCTTACAGGAAAGGGGTGAGCTATGGGACGATACTTATTGACATGGAAACCTCAAGGCCCATTGAATTATTACCATCAAGAGATGGCCAGGTATTAAAGGATTGGCTACTGAAATATGATGATGTTAAGATTGTTACCAGGGATAGAGCAAGCTCAAATGCTGCCGCTATTATTGAAGCGTGTCTAAATGCTGTTCAAATTGCTGATCGCTTTCATTTATTGATGAATCTATCAGATGCTTTGGATGCCTATTTCAAAAGTATAAGTAAAACAATAAGATCTCTTATAACTGCCAAGACCAATGAGTTCCTTGAACTCCCTGAAAAAGAATCTATAAGCATCAAGGAAGAAATGAAAGAAGTTCAACCAGCTCCGCCTGATCAAGAATCAATTGCCATTAAGGTTGATCAAAGACTGGACACCTTTTTAAAGGTCAAGGAACTTCAGGCCAGTGGCACCCCAATTAAAAGAATTGCAACAGACCTAAAGATGAGTCGGAATACTGTTAAATCATATTTTAATCAGGAATCATTATCTCCCAGGAAGAGCTCAAAATCAACAAATATTGAAGTATTTACAAATCTTATTGTAGCCCGACTGAATGAAAATGGGTATAAGCTAATTGACATATTTAGAGAGATAAAGGAGCTGGGATATACCGGCGGGAGGACGCAGGGATGTAATGATATAAAACTCATCAAGGAGAAATATGAAATAGAAACTACTGGGTACAAAGAAACCCCTCGACCTATAATCCCCTATGTAAAACCGTTATGCTCCAGGAAATTGGCGAAATATATTGGTTTTAACTTAACGGACATCATCGATCACCATGAGCGCTTTTACCTACAAACGTTATTGGATAATATTACAGAACTAAGAATCGTCCGTAAACTGGTACAGATCTTTAAAACAATGCTGGCAAGAGGGTGTGGTAATATTAGGAGATGGATTGATTTTGTCAAACGCTCGAAATACAAATTAGCCGGACTGAAAACCTTTGCCCGAGGCTTATCAAGAGATATTGATGCTGTTGAAAACGGGATCAACATGCGTTGGAGCAATGGAGCAGTAGAGGGACATGTCAATAGAATCAAGAGTATTAAACGGCAGATGTATGGGAGGGCCAACTTTGAGATGTTGCGGAAGAAAGTGATCTTATCTCAATCCGGATAAGACATCCCCAAATATGACGAAGAACCACTTTTACCGGAATTTCCAATATGGGTCAGCTCGATAATGGAACAAAAATATTCTGGGCAAGGGGTAATGGTTGGGTATTTGCAGGATTGGCAAATATTCTGGATGAATTAGAACCTGATGAGAAGGAGTATAAATATTTCCTCTCCCTCTATAAGAAAATGGCCAAAAAACTATTGGAGATTCAGACTCCGGAAGGTCATTGGGCCATGAGTTTACTGGGGCAGAAGTTCTATCCAACCCCTGAAACAAGTGGTTCTTCATTCTTTACCTTCGGATTGGCCTGGGGAATTAACAAGGGAATACTCGATAAAGACACATACGAACCTGCCGTTAAAAAGGGATGGGAGGCTCTTTGCAGCCACATTACAGAAGAGGGAGTTAGGGTATGTACAGCCTGTTGGAGCCGCTCCGGGTGAAGCATGGCCCGATAAAACAGAAGTATATGGTGCGGGGGCATTTTTAAGTGCAGGGTCAGAAGTGTACAAATTGTATAGCAAGTAGAATATTCTAAGATTTTTTCATACGTTTTTGACCAGTTTTTCCCATAAGGATTAACTTTAGAATCATCAAGTTTGAATGGAGCTGCAGAGCCTTTAAAAGGTGATCGATATCAGCAGAAAATCAAACAATTGATGATGTTTATAAAACGAAAGAAATTCACCCTGATCGGATTCAGTGTCCTGGTGGCCCTGTTGCTATGCTGCACTGCTGTCAACATACGGTCCCAGGGCAATGACAAACTTCACGAGGTGGAGTTTAACGCAATTAAGAAATACTTGCTCATCCCGGTGAAGCATGGACTGGATCACGGCCAGATGGTGAAGGGTCCACATTCAAAACTCTGGTTAACGATCAACGGGTTGGAGCTGGGTCCCTATGAATTGATCATGCCCCGGTCTGCTGAGGACATGGACTGGTATGGCCACTTTCCTTTGGAACAATTCCAGGGGAGCCGGGTGAAGGTCCGTGTGCAGGGTGCAACCGGGGAGGCTTTTGCCCTGATCCGGCAAAGCAACATCATTCCCGGCGAGGAAGAATTCTATAAGGAGATATTGCGCCCCCAGTTTCATTTCACCGCCAGAACAGGCTGGCTAAACGATCCCAATGGTCTGATCTACTACAAAGGTGAATACCATATGTATTTCCAGCACAATCCTTTCTCGGTCTACTGGGGGAATATGTCCTGGGGGCATGCAGTCAGCAAGGATTTAATCCATTGGGAGGAAAAACCTGTAGTATTGTTTCCCAATGCCCAGGGTACCTGTTTTTCCGGCGCATCATTCATTGACCGGAGAAACCAGCTCGGCCTTAAGACAGGTGCGGAAGACGTGATTGTCGCGTTCTATCTGAGGACAAAGATCGGTCTTGCCTATGCCTACTCCAATGATGGTGGCTATTCTTTCACCGAATACGAAGGCAATCCGGTTCTGACGCATGAGGGAGCAAGGATCGACACACCACGTCCATTCTGGTATGAACCCACCCTGCGATGGATCGCTCCTACCTACGATTTTTTCAACAATGAGGAGGGAAAGAAACTCCGTTGTGTGGGGTTCTACAGTTCGGAGAATCTGAAGGACTGGAAGTTCGAGAGTCATGTTACACAGGACGGGTGGGGTGATGAGTTGTGTGGCTGCGTAGACTTCTTCCAGCTTCCCGTCGACGGAGATCCGGAGAATAAGAAGTGGGTGATGATCTTGATCGACGGTAGTTACATCATCGGCACTTTTGACGGTCATACGTTTTTCAACAAAGATGGGAAACCGGCAATAACAAAGGACCGGGTACAGTCTCTGGTTGTTGACCACAACTTTTACGCCACCATGACCTGGCACAACATGCCGGATGACCGACGGGTTCAGATTACCTGGATGCGAACACGCAATGACAGAGGACCAATGTATTTTCAAGGAACGCCTTATAGTCAGCAGATGACGCTGCCTTCTGAGCTTACCCTTCATTCGACGGATGAGGGTTTGCGTCTTCGGATGAAACCGATCCTGGAGTTTGAATCACTTCGCACAAAAACACATACTTATCAGGACATCTTACTTAGACCAGGTGAAAATCCCTTGTCGGTGATTAAGGGAGAGCTTTTTGACCTGGAGGTGGAATTTGAAGCTGTAAGCGGATCGGAAACCACCTTCGACATGCGTGGGATCCCCGTCCGGTATGATGCCAGCGCGCAACAGTTATCATGCGGCCCAGTCAATACAAGGCTGACACCCATCAAGGGTAAGATCCGCTTAAGGATCATACAGGACCACACCTCCATAGAGGTCTATGCCAATGATGGCGTTACCTATATTCCACTGGTTCAGGCGCCGGAAGCAGGCAACCGGCAAGTGAAGGTATACAGTGAAAAAGGCGAAGTCAAAGCCACCTTACTGCGCGTTCACGAACTGAAATCCATGTGGGGCCATTTCAATAACATAAAGAACTAAAGATCAAAAATATGGAGTTGTCGATTTCTAAAAAACTATTGTATGTTACGCTGGGTGTGTTGACAGTCACTTTTGCCTGTACGAACAGCAAGAAGGAGGCAAAACAACCCAACGTATTTTTCATTGCAATTGATGATATGAATGATTGGACAACACTGTTTGATCCTTCTAATCCAATCAAAACACCAAATCTGGAACGGCTGGCAAAGCGGGGACAGTTCTTTACAAATGCTTATTGTGCTGTTGCTGCCTGCAATCCCTCCCGGACAGCAATCCTTACCGGATTGAAACCCACAACCAGTGGAGTGTACAGTAACAGGCAGGAATGGAAGAAACTGTTACCCGATGTTGTGACCCTGCCACAGTATTTCAATATAAACGGATACACCACCAGAGGTGGTGGTAAAATTTTCCATCATGGTAAAACAGGGGAAGACCGGGCAGATAACCCATCTTTTCAGGAATTCTTTAGACTTCAGCTGCATGCAAATTATCCTGGCACCAATTATAACGGGTATCGTGAAGATCAGGAAGGGGTTGGCCCTTTATGGAGACCAGCTTTCGACTGGGGGGTGCATGATGTGGAGAAACAGACCGATGAGTATACTGTTGAGTATGTAAACAGGGTAATGGAAGAACATCCGGTGAACGAACCCCTGTTCCTGGCAGCAGGTATATTCAGGCCTCATTTACCATTCTGGGCTCCGCCTGAAACCTTTGAGCGCTATCCCCTGGATGAAACCCGGCAACCACCGATGCCCGAAAACGATCTGGATGATGTGCCCCCAATCGGAATAGAGATGGCACACACAGAGCATTTCTTCTGGTTGAATAATACCAAAAAACCGGATAAAAGTCCGGGTAGTTTGAAAAGAATGGTACAGTGCTATCAGGCAGCTGCAGATTATGCTGATGAGATGGTGGGCCAGTTGCTTGACCAGTTGGATGCGACCGGAAGAGCTGAGAATACAATCATTGTCCTCTGGGCCGACCATGGTTACCATCTTGGAGACAAAGAGGCCTGTGTAAAGTTCACACTTTGGGAAAAGGCGAACCGTGTTCCTTTCATTATCGTAGCCCCGGGTGTTACAAAACCGGGTACAAGATGCGACAGACCGGTCAGCCTGGTTGATATCTATCCAACCCTTATCGAGCTGGCAGGTTTGCCTGAAAAGAGCGATCTGGATGGCACAAGCCTTGTCCCGCTGCTGAAAGATCCTGAAATGAGCTGGGAAAGGCCGGCCATCATTACCATGGGAGAGGGCAATCATGCAGTCCGGTCACAAAGATGGAGGTACATCCGCTACAAAGACGGAATAGAAGAATTGTACGACCACGATAGCGTTCCATGGGAATGGACCAACCTGGCAGGGGATGAGGCTTATGAAGAAGTGAAGGCAGAGCACAGGCTTTGGTTGCCTGTACATGAAGCTTTGTAATGAATAGTAAAACAATGATTTACAAATGAGATATTTCAAGCGTACATTATTGCTACTGCTTGCGGGTATACCAGGTTATCTGACCAGTGCACAGCCGAATGTCATTTTAATAATGACGGACGACCAGGGATATGGTGATGTGCCGGGGCATGGCAATCCGGTCCTGAAAACGCCGGAGCTCGATAAATTGCGCGAGCAGTCGGTACGCTTTACAGACTTCCATGTGGCACCCATGTGCACGCCCACACGCGGACAGTTGATGAGCGGCATGGATGCCATGCGCAACGGGGCCACTGAAGTGAATGGGAGCCGGTCGATGTTGCGAAACGACCTGAAGATCATACCACAGTATTTTGCAGAAGCGGGTTATGCAACCGGGATGTTCGGAAAATGGCATCTGGGTGACAGCTACCCCTTCGCACCCAGGTTCCGGGGTTTCGACGAAGTGCTTAGGCACCGTGATTGGGGGATTACATCCCTCGCCGACTACTGGGGCAACACATACTTTGATCCGGTGCTGGAGCACAACGGTATGGATAAGAAATACAACGGCTACTGCACCGATATCTATTTCAGTGAAGCGATGAAGTGGATGCTGCGATGTCATCGCAAAGGGCAGCCGTTCTTCGCTTATATCCCCACCAATACACCGCATGTCCCTGAGCAGGTTGCCGGGAAGTATTCTGATACTTACCAAGGCACATATGATGGGAAGGAAATACCTCATAATTTCTTTGGCATGATTGCCAACATAGACGAAAACATTGGAAAGCTGGAAGTCTTTCTGCACGATCAAGGGCTGCGCGATAACACCATCCTGCTCTTCCTCACTGATAATGGAACACAGAGTGCGAAGGCCATGCAAATCTTCAATGCCGGTATGCGAAGCAAGAAGACCAGCCTTTATGAGGGCGGGCACAGGGTGCCGCTGTTCGTCCGGTGGATCGACGGTAGGCTGGTCCATGGCTCCGATATTTCTGAATTGGCTCAGGTACAGGATATCCTGCCGACCCTGGCGGACCTCTGCGGGCTTGACCTTTCTGGAGCTTCACTGGACGGTAACAGTCTGTCCGGTCTTCTGAAAGGTGAGCAGATGGAACTGGAAGACCGCATGTGTGTGATTCAGTATCTCTGGCGAGAAGCCGATGGGGAAAAATGGCAGAATGCCGCTGTCATGAAGGATAAATGGCGTATGATTGGCGGCGAGGAGCTCTACAATATTGCCGATGATCCCGGGCAGGAAAAGAACGTGATCGATTCCTACCCCGAAGTAGCCCGGAAAATGTCTGCACATTACGACGAATGGTATGAGGGGATCAGGCCCATCTTTGATCAGAGAGAATCCATCATCGTTGGCTCGGATAGGGAGAATCCGGTCAAGATCTACTCCAGCGACTGGGTGGATGTCTATTGCGGTAATTCCAGGGCATTGAAGGAAGCCAATGCGATTAGCTACTGGGAACTGGAAGTGGCCCGGACCGGAGAATATGAAATCGAGCTGAGGCGATGGGCAGAAGAGTCCGGTAAGGCGTTGACCGATTCTTATGATGCAACATCTGGTGAAGGAGCTATTCCTGTGGCAAAAGCCCGGTTGCAGGTCGGAGACTTTGATCAGACGGTTGACACCAGGCCGGAAGATACGTTCGTGCGTTTTTCGGCTAACCTGCCAAAAGGCAAGACAGAGCTGACAGCGAGTTTCCTGGATACACAGGGGAAGGTGATCTGCGGTGCGACCTATTTGAAGATCACACGAAAACAAGCAAATTACAACTATGGTGATGATCCGCATGTTGTTGCCTGCACGAGAAACCGTGAACTGGTGGCAGACAATCCTGATCGTCCGCTGTACCATTTTTCTGCACCGGACCGGGGCATTCATGATCCGAACGGGCTTTGCTACTGGCAGGGCCACTATCATCTCTTCTACCAGTATTACTATAAAGGAATTAGCTGGGGACACGCCTACAGCGACGATTTATTGCACTGGAAGGATCTGCCTGTTGCCATAGAGCCAACCGTTGAAGAAAGGGTATTCAGCGGCCAAACTCTGGCAGAAGATAACCGTGTGATCGCCATGTGGCATGGATTGGGCATCGGGAACATGGTGGCCACGTCAACCGACCCACTCTTACTTGACTGGGATCCAAATCCAAATAATCCGGTCATCCCAAGTGATGAGAAGCAGGGTGATTACAGGGTTTTTGACCCATGTATATGGAAAGGAGATGATGGCTATTATTACTCTCTAACCGGATCATATAAAGACGGTATTCAGCGGAAGGATTGTATCGGTGAGGTTCATGCGTTTAAATCCAGAGACCTCAGCACGTGGAAATGGCTGGGGCCCATGTTTACCGATACTGTATTGGCTGAACCCGGCGAAGACATGGCGGTTCCCAATTTCTGGCCCATAGGTAAAGGAAAGCACCTCCTGCTGCTGTTCAGTCATAAACGTGCAGGGCGTGGTTATGTGGGGACGTTCGACTCAAAAACAATCAGATTTGATGCCGATTACCACTTTCGCGCCAACCATGGAACCATCGTGGACGAGACTGTGAGGTTAAAACCGGTAAATTCAAGTGTACACGCACCATCAGCCACCATCGACGATAAAGGTCGTTATATTGCTGTCTTCAATATGTGTGAAAACAAAGAACAGGAGGGATGGTCAGGCATCATGAGCCTGCCGCGCGTCTACTCCCTGGCTGAAGATAATTCGATTCGCGTTGATCCAGTCGAAGAGATGAAGAAGCTGCGCTTCGATCACAAGCGTGTTAATTCCGTGACAATCAAAGTGAATAAGGACCTGAAGCTCAAAGAAATTGCCGGAAGGGCCATGGAAATCTCAGCGGTCATTCGTCCGGGCAAGGCGAAGGAAGTTGGATTCAAGGTGCTGCAGTCGGCAGACGACAGCGAATATACAGTCATCCGTTTTTCAGAGAATAAGATTGCCATTGATAATAAGCACTCCTCTAAGGATACCAGATTTATAAGACCACCTGATGCAGGGTCGCTCCAGCTTGAAGGGAACGAGCCCCTGAAGCTCCGGATCTTCATCGACTGCAGTGTGGTCGAAGTCTTCGCCAATGGTCGCCAGTGCTGCAGCCTTCGTGTCTATCCCACTAAAGAGGGTGGCAATGGAGTCTCTCTCTTCAGCAGGGGCGGGGATGCCGAGTTGGTCAGCCTTGATGCCTGGCAAATGCGATCTGTCTGGCCGGAATTGAAATTTAAGGAAGGATCATAGACCAGATCTATTGATTAACTGCAAGTGGAAAAAACATGAAGAGATCAAGCCAAAGATGGATGGTATTTACCGTAGTATTTTTTGTTCTGTTTCTGTTTTCATGCCAGAATGGTAAAGAAACAGAAAAGTACAATGTATTGTTTATTGCCGTTGACGACCTGAACGATTGGCTGGGGTGTATGAACGGACATCCCAATACAAAAACACCTCATATGGACAAACTGGCTTCGCAAGGTGTTCTGTTTAGCAATGCCCATTGCCAGGCACCATTGTGTGGCCCTTCACGGGCTTCCTTAATGACCGGGTTGCGCCCATCAACAACAGGAATATATGGCATGATCCACGACGACAGGATCCGATCAGATAATCCTGCAACGAAGGATATCGTTTATCTTCCTGAGTATTTTAGACAATACGGTTATCACACGATGGGTAAAGGGAAACTGTTTCACACGCATGCTCCGGAGGAGGTATTTGACGAATCAGGTGGCCGGGCTAAGGGATTTGGCCCGCTTCCGGCCGAGCGGTTTGTGTGGGATGGTTATGGTACGTCGGACAGGGAGAATTATGGCCGCACAAGCACCGATTGGGGAGCGTTCCCGGAAGCCGATTCCCTTATGCCCGACCATCAATCGGCTGACTGGGCCATTGAAAGGCTAGGTAGGAACTATGATAAATCCTTCTTTTTGGGGGTAGGTTTCCTGCGACCACATGTACCATTGTACGTTCCCCGGAAATGGTTTGACCTGCACCCGGTAGAAAGTCTGGAGATGACCCCATACAGAGCGGATGACCTGGATGATGTTCCTCCCATTGCCCTGAAAATTAATGATCTGCCAATGATGCCTTCCACTGAATGGGCAATTGAAAGCGGGGAATGGCCAAATATCATACAGGCTTACCTGGCATGCGTCAGTTTTGTTGACCATCAGGTCGGAAGGGTGTTAGAAGCGCTTAAAAACAGCGAGTATGCCGACAATACAGTCATCGTGTTGTGGTCGGACCATGGTTATCGTTTGGGTGAAAAAGGCACTTTTGCCAAGCATGCACTGTGGGAAGAGGCAACCAATGCCCCCTTGCTGTTTGCTGGCCCTAACCTTCCCAAAGGCAAAGTAGTCAACAAGCCTGCAGAAATGTTGTCCATTTACCCCACCCTCCTTGATCTATGTGGACTGCCTGCTTATGAGCGAAATGAAGGTAAAACCCTGGTCCCGGTCATGCTGAACGAAAAGGAGGATGGTGGCGCATGGGCAATTACCACATTTGGCATGAACAATCATGCCGTCCGGACGGAGGATTTCAGGTATATCCAATACGAAGATGGGGGGGAGGAACTGTATGATCACAACAACGATCCGAACGAATGGACGAACCAGGCAAACAATACGGAATTAAGTAGAACAAAAAGAAGTCTGAAGCAGCAAATCCCGAAAATCAACGCTAACTGGGATGCGCATTCTTCATACACATTTCAACCCTATTTTGTGGAACAAAAGGAAAGAACATCAAAAAAATGAAAGCTGGAAAGTTTACCTTGATCTTGGTCCTTTTGGTCGGAATATGGGCTAGCTTATATGCCAACCCAAAAGAAGGAAGCACTAAACCCAATATCCTGATCATCTTCACGGATGACCAGGGATATGGAGATATGGGCTGTTATGGGAATCAAACAAACCTTATGCCACGGCTTGACCGGCTTGCAAAGGAAGGTACCCGATTTACCAGCTTTTACGCCCAGCCTGTATGCGGGCCGTCCCGTTCAGCATTGTTGACCGGACGCTATCCCGTACGCAGCAAGGGATGGTCCATGCCTGCAGAAGAGATCACCTTTACCGAGTTGATGAGAACTGCAGGATACCAGACAGCCTGTATCGGTAAATGGGATGTGTCGAACCGGAAGCCCATCATCGAACGGATGCCCAATGCCCAGGGATTTGACTACTATTTTGGAACCCTTGGTGCGAACGACAATGGCATGGTAATGTTCCACGAGAACAATATACCGGCAGGTGAGACCACCGAAATGGGCAGCTTGCTCCATTTGTACACCGAAAAAGCTATAGACTTTCTTAATAATCGCCGAAATCCCGATCAACCATTTGTGCTTTACCTGGCGCATACCATGATGCATACAAATATCGATGCTTCCCTGAATTCAAAGGAACATCCAAAGGTGGACTGTACGGTGATGTGGTTGAAGAATTCGATTTTGAGACCGGGCGATTACTCGACAAACTGGATGAACTGAACTTAACAGAAAGCACACTGGTAATTTATACAACAGACAATGGCCCGTGGTGCCAGCCCAAATATTACAACAGCAAAATGGGGCTGGTAAAGGATGACTCCAATAAGAATAAAGACTCAAGATGGTTTATGCCTGAAGGATCTGTATTCAGGGGAGATCCAGGTCCGTTGCGGGGGGGTAAGGGGTCGGCATATGAGGCCGGGTCACGGGTGCCATGTATTGTCAGATGGCCCGGGAAAGTACCTGCCGGTCGTGAATCCGATGCACTTTTTGCGACCATTGATTTCCTGCCCACATTTTTATCGCTGGCGGTAATAGATCCTCCAGATGACTGCATCATCGATGGGATCGATCAAACGCATTTGCTGCTTGGACAAACAGAAAAAGGGCGGGAGACCTTTGTGTACGATCAGGTCAGCAATGAATGTGTGGGCATTCGCCAGGGTAAATGGAAGCTGTTAATGCCCGGGCGCAGGCTTGGAAAAGGGCATCGCTACCTGATGGATTTCGGAACCGACGATATTGAACTGTATGACCTGTCTAGGGATATAGGGGAGAAGAACAACCTTGCCGCCAGTCATCCGGAGATCGTGCAGGAGCTTCGTAAAACGTTGATGAAGTTTAAACTGTCCGGAGACAACCCCACAGATGAAGCCGGAAACGCGGTCACTGAGACCGGAGCATGTGAAGGCAATTTCTACCGGAAGATCCAGCTTAAGGAATCCAACAGGTTCGATCAATACAAGTATTGATTTTATAATAGATGAAGAATACTAATTTATATGTTATCAGGATATCACTGGTTACAGCCCTTGGAAGCCTTTTGTTCGGATTTGATACTGCTGTGATCTCAGGCACAATAGAATGGTTGCAACGTATATACAGATTGAACGATGCCCAGCTGGGTTTTACAGTGGCCAGCGCATTAATTGGGACCATCATTGGAGCGTTAACGGTTGGGTTACCGGCCGATAAGTTTGGACGTCGCAACATGTTAATGTTGATGGGCGCTTTATATTTGATATCAGCGCTTGGAAGTGCCCTGGCCTGGAGCTGGACCTCCTTTCTGGTCTTTCGTCTGATTGGGGGGGTGGGGGTAGGAGGGGCCTCTGTTCTTAGTCCCATGTATATCGCCGAAATTTCACCTGCCAAAAAACGCGGAAGGCTTGTTGCTTTGGCACAGTTCAATATTGTTCTGGGTATCCTGCTGGCCTTTCTGTCCAATTATGTAATTGCACTTTTAGACTTTGGGAACTCAGAATGGCGATGGATGTTTGGTGTAGAAGCCATCCCTGCAGCAATATTCTTTGTCCTCCTGTTTTCAAATCCATTCAGCCCGAGATGGTTGATTTCCAAAGGACGAAGCGAGGAAGCACTGGCTGTACTGATCAGGCTGGAAGGAGATCGTGCAGTTGCTGAGGAGGAAATAGTCGCCATACAGGAATCATTGAAAGAAAAGCAGGGGAACCGTTTCAAAATAGCACTATTAAGAACATATCTGAAGCCCGTTTTGCTGGCTTGTGCGATTGCCGCTTTCAATCAACTTTCAGGGATCAATGCCGTGCTGTATTATGCTCCCAAGATCTTTAAAATGACGGGCGCAGCCACTGATAGTGCCATGTTCCAATCGGTAATCATTGGTACTGTTAATCTGGTTTTTACGATGCTGGCGCTATCGGTGATCGATAAATTGGGAAGGAAGAAATTGATGCTGATCGGAACCATCGGTTATATCATAAGCCTCTCAACTGCTTCAGTTATATTTTATTCAAATAGTGAAGGATTTTCAAGTATTGGCGGGTATATATTATTGGGGAGCCTCATTCTCTTTATAATGTCTCATGCCTTTGGACAGGGTGCAGTTGTGTGGGTGTTTATTAGTGAGGTTTTTCCAAACAAAGTAAGGGCCATGGGACAATCCATAGGTTCCTTTACTGTATGGGTTTTTGCAGCACTTATATCGCAGACTTTTCCCATAATAGTCGGGAGATTTGGGGGAGGGATCATCTTCGCCATTTACTGTGGTTTTATGATTTTACAATTGATCTGGGTGCTTGTTTATATGCCGGAAACCAAAGGTGTCCCGCTGGAAGAAATGGCAAAACGGTTGAAAATCGCAGAACACGAATGAATACAACCATGATTCAGGAACCAATCATATAACGAGAAGATATAATGAATTCAAGAGAACGTGTAGTAACATCATTGCATCATAAAACTTCGGATTTCTTTCCGGTTGATTTCGGAGCACATCGTTCAAGTGGCATTGCTGCAATTGCTTATGCCAGACTAAAAAAGGCACTGGGTATTACTACAGGTAATATCTATATATACGACATGATTCAACAACTGGCCATTGTTGAGCAGGAGGTTCTGAATGTTTTTGGTGTGGATGTGATTGAATTGGGGCGCGGATTTATGTTGTCAGATTCCGATTGGAAGGACTGGGTATTACCCGATGGCACCCCCTGCAAGATTCCAGGATATATAAATATTGAGAAAAAAGGTACAAGATGGTTCCTTTTATCCAGTGAAGGAAGAGAACTAGGAGTCATGAAGGAGGGCTGCCTCTATTTCGAACAGTGTTACTGGCCATGGGCTGATGCTGATCCGGATACGCAGGATTTCTCAGATATCGAATCAGCCTTCGCCAACAGCATGTGGCAGAATAATCCTACACCACCGGGACATATCCCTCTAACCGATGAAGGGTGCAGGGAACTTGAAAAAGGGGCAGGGAAACTGCGTGAATCAAACGACCGTGCGATCCTTGGAATTTTCGGAGGCAATCTGCTTGAGGTCCCCCAGTTCCTGTACGGAATGGAGAAGTATCTTTTGAACATGTGCATGTATCCCGAATCCTGTAAAAGGCTTTCCTATGCACTTTGTGATTTTTACATGCCGCAACTTGAAAAATGGCTTGGGGCCGTTGGACCATATATAGATGTGATCCTTTTTGGTGATGACCTGGGGACGCAGAACGGGCCACAAATTTCAATGGAGATGTACCGTGAATTAATTAAACCCTGGCACAGCAAACTCTGGAAACGGGTAAAAGAACTGGCGCCACATGTAAATGTTCATCTGCATTGCTGTGGAGGGATAGAACCCTTGCTGGAAGATTTAATTGATGCCGGACTGGAATCTTCCAACCCGGTACAGATAACCTGCAGGGGAATGGATCCCCATCACCTGAAAACTACTTATGGTGAGCGTTTTACCTTCTGGGGAGGTGCATGTGATACCATGAGGGTATTGCCCCAGGGAACACCCGAAGATGTTCGTAAAAATGTGAGGGAACTGGTATCTGTGTGGGACAGGGGTGGAGGGTTTGTATTCCAGCAGGTTCATAATATCATGGCAGACGTACCACCCGAAAACATCATTGCCATGTTCGATGAGGTGAACAGGATCAGATCGAAATAATCTCAGAACTCCTGATCTGGTAGCGTAAAATCAGGCGTTTCATGAGGTGTGCTCGCAAAAAGAAAATGCGGTATCTTTGGGCATGCAACTAAACTTACCAATATTCCCAAGGGAAGCACGGCTTATCAACGACAACCTTGGTGTCTATGAGAAAGACGACCTTGTGCAGTATATAGTCAATGGGGCACCGGTTTATAGCCATTCCAAAGATGATATAAACGCCTTCAGGTTCATTACCAGTAACTTTATTCACCAGGGTACATGCACCTCCGGTATTGGAAGACAACAAAGCTTTATGTGGGGCCGGCATCTTGTTTATGTTGCCATCTCTTTTGGCCCAGGGCTTACTGAAGGCCAAAGAAGTATTCCGTCTTCCTGCATCACATTATTTCGGACTGGAATCCGTGGTTCTGACATTGGCCTTTATGGCCCTGGCAAGGATAAAGAACCCGGAACAGTTAAAACAATGTAAGCCGGGAGAGATTGGCCGTCTTATCGGCCTGGACAGGATCCCTGAAGTGAGATGCCTTCGGGAGAAAATAAAATTCATAAGCGAACAACAACGATCGGTACATTTCAACAACCTTTTGATCGATCAGTGGTACTGCGATGATAAGCAGGATAATACAGGTTTTTTGTATGTAGACGGTCATGTTCGGATATATTATGGTTACAAGGCTAATTCTACTTTGACACATTAGCGTATTCTTTTAAATAAGAGCAGTTTATATCGCCATACCTTGCCAATGCTGATAAAGAAAAGAGAATGATCGTAAAACAAATAATACAGGCAAACGCCGATGTGATACCTGATTATAAAAACAACATCCTCAATGTGGTGCTTTATTCATTATCTGCCAACAGGTATAATCAGGCAGCTGCTGAACTGTCAAACCTGTTGAACCAAACAGAAACCACATTTCCCGGTACAGAATTGAGGATGGTTTTTAAAATATCCGCTAACTTAGACTGCGACAAGTAAGGAGTTCTGAATCTAAACAAATGGAAAAAGAAACACTATTACAAAACAATTTTACGGGATTGCAGCATATAGGAATTCCAGTGTCAGATTTAAGTGAATCAGTTGAATTCTATGAAAGGTTAGGTTTTAAGAGCACCCTTTCTTCAGAGGTAAAAGAAAAGGATGGCACCGTTAAAGTAGCCATGATGCAATACAACAAGGTAATAGTTGAGTTATATCAACTTTACGGGAATGATTTGGCAGCATTAAAAGCACGTTCCGATGGTCATATCGACCATATTGCTTTTGACGTGAAAGATATTGACAAGGCATTTGCAGAAATAAAAGCTGCGGGCTTTGAAACCATAGAAGATGAACCGGTTTTCCTGGATTTCTGGAAAAATGGGTGTAAATATTTTGCCATTAGGGGACCAAGTGGTGAGAAGTTAGAGTTTAATGAGATTTTGTAGGAGCATAGTGAAAAATACCCCCACTGTCAGATCAAGTCCTACCTTTTACACTTAATTCCAGATTGATTTCAATGAATATAGTTCCAGTTTCTCTATGCTGGCATTTCCGCCCACTGCGTTAAAAGAAATACTCCTGTTGGCGGGATCAATTTTCTCCAAAATAAAGACTGCTTTCGCCCCTTCATTCCAGAATATCTCCAGGGAACACCGGTCGACCAGTGCCCTGAAACTTATCTTCTTACTGTTGTTTTCAACCTGGACTTCCTGGCCTTCACAAATCAGTTTTCCTTCCTCGCATTGATAGATGACCTCTGTACCCCGGATGTTTGCAATGATCTCTTTCGCTTCTCCTGTCTCAATCTCAACCTCCATATCAATGAGTTCTGATTCAAAATCAGCAATATATGGTATTCCGGATTCCAACTGGATATGCGCTGTCCGGTACTGATCCTCTCTTAATTCCTCGATCTCCTTCACCGGATTTGAATATAAAACCGGATTCCCTTCAGCATCCTTCCTTAATGTCAATTCATTTGGAATGGAAAGCTGACACATGAAGTTGGTGCTCTCATCCAGAAATGGCTCCCTGCCGGTCAACCAACCGATCTGAACGATCCTGTTGTCAGGGGCATTGACGAAAGTCATCGCTGCGTAATACCTGTTCCCAAAGTGCGTGCGATGCGATTCCCCTTCTGCTGTGAAATGCGTCCCATCAAAATCGCCCACGATATAATTCCCATTACCACCCCAGAATACCCATTTTATATCATTTTGATCACCATCAAGTGGCAACCTGAAAAGATCAGGGCATTCTGTGGCTGGCATTGTGATTTGATTGATCATCTCCCAATTAAGCAGGTCTTTTGATTTAAGGAGCGCATAATTGTTCCCTTCCAGGTACAAAGCCATGATCCAGCAATCTGCCTCTTCATACCAGATCACATTCGGATCACGGTTTCTCCCGGCTATATGTCCTATGATCGGATTGTCACTGTATTTATTCCAGGTCTTTCCCCGGTCGTTGGAATAAGAAATACACTGTCTGAAACGACTTGATGGACTGGTGAAATGCCCTGCCGAAGTCCAGAATGCAATAAGTGTCTTATCATCGCCCTTTTGTAACCCGGCGCTGTTGAAGAGATCTACCACTGCTCCCCCGGAGTGATTGCTGCCAAAATCATCTGGAACGACCGAAGATGGCCTCGCCTCCCAGTGGAATAGATCATTGCTGACTGCATGTCCCCAGTGTTTCAGGCTGCCGATGGTGCCGTAAGGGTTGTGCTGATACATCAGGTGCCATTCACCCTGGTAGTAGACCAGTCCGTTGGGATCGTTGATCCATCCTTGTGCAGCCGTGAAGTGAAACTGGGGTCTGGTTACCTCGCTATAAAATTTATTTTGTCCCGGAATTGTATCACTTTGATATATCCGGTCAAAACCTTCCGGTTTAAAAGGACAGTTGCTCTGTATGGTTATTTTTTTACCTGCATACCGGCTGATATCTTTAAATGCCCAGAAGTCTACTTCATCAAGTCCCATTTCAACCACAAACTGTTCCGTGACATCGCCCTCCTTTTCAAGCCTTATGCGGTATTGTTTCCCGCCTTTTTTTACCGGGAATAATAGGTACTTTTTCTCTGCGGTTAACGAACGATATCCCGGACCTAGCTGCATGACATCACTCTGCAAGATCATATCAACCATGATGTGGGTTTTTTCTGAACGGTCAATGATCTCAATACGTGCCATCTCCCCAATGTATTCCTCCATATCAAAGCATGCCCATTCAATAAGAGGGGACCTTGTTGGAGGTGCATACCTTACAATACTGTCATCAATGACCAACCTTAGATTACAGTCTTCAGCATTGTAGATTGCGTTGCCCGAAATCAGGAAATTGAGGTATTTCTTTTGAATGGTGAAATCGGGAGAAATGATGCTCCCCGTCGCTTTATTACCATTAATGTTGCTATTTACCAATCCACCAACAAAACCTTTGTCCCGCATTTTCTCTCCCAGGTCCATGGATTGATAAGGACCATTGCCAAATGCGTTGCCCTTGGATTCCCAATTGTCCCAGGCATCCGAATCAAAATCTTCAATAACAATAGCATCCGGTGGCAGATTAATCTCCCTATCCGCACAGGAATGTATCAATACAAGCGTAAGTAAACATACAATGCCATTCAGGACTTTAAGGCGATAAGTGCTGCTGGATCCCATATGCTAATCAATTTTGTTATTCAGCTAAATACCCATTTCCAGTAAGAATACTTTTAGGATCATCAACGATCCCCGGAGGCCGGCAGTTCCTTCCTTCCTGCTCATCATCCCCCAGATCTTTTCGGGCTTCTTCCAGGTATTCATTCAATTGCTTCACCGCTTCAGGATGTGATGCGGAGACATCTTCTGTTTCACCCATATCCTCTTCAAGATTATAAAGCCTTCCATCTTCAAACAGCTTCCACTTTCCTGAGCGCACAGCCTGCAGATCTTTCTGCCTGTAATAATAGAAGGTTTTATGCGGAGAACTGGCTCCCTTTTTTCCCAGCAGTAAATCGGAAACATCTTTGCCATCAATGATCCGGTCTTCAGGTATTGTTGCGCCGGCAAAGGTGGCAAATGTAGGGAGAAGATCCATGGCAGTCATGATTTCATCACAAACAGCGTCTGATGGAATATGACCTGGCCACCAGGCAATTGTCGGTTCCCGCATGCCTCCTTCCCATGTGTTACCTTTCCCTCCGCGCAGGGGTCCCATGCTGGTGCCTCCGGAACCTCCGTTATCTGATGTAAATACGACCAGGGTGTTTTTTCCTAAATCAAGTTCCTCCAGGGTGCTCAATATCTGTCCCACACTCCAGTCCACTTCAGAGACCTGGGCAGTAATCCGCCATTGTGCATGGGCTTTATAATCATCCGGTCCAACTCCTTGCCAGAATACCTCTTCACCGGGCGGGTATTCTGGTTTTCTGGTCTTCTCCAGGAACTCGTCCCTGACAGCTCTTGGATGGTGAATAAAGGCATGTGGCAGATAAAGAAAGAATGGTTTTTCCTTGTTTTTCCTGATAAAATCTACGGCTTTGTCAGTAAAAAGCTTACACAACATGCTTTGGTCATGCATGTCTTTTACTGTATCAACCACCTGGTCATTGTGAAGCAGAGGGAGTGGAGGGAAATCACCATATCTTTCTGAATGGTGTTCAGACCACATATCGTTTGAATACGGGATGCCGAAGTATTCATCAAATCCATGTTTTGCGGGAAAGAATTCTGGTTGATCTCCCAGATGCCATTTACCAAAACATCCGGTCGTATATCCTGCTTCTTTCAATATTTCGGCAATGGTAGTTTCTTCGGGATTCAGGCCATACCTGTCTGCTGGAAACAGGACAACGAACCTGCTTCCAACAGCCAATCCAACACGGATAGGATAACATCCGGTCATGAGCCCGGCCCGGGAAGGTGTGCACACCGGAGCTGGTACATAAAAGGAAGTCAGCTTCATTCCCTGTTGTGCCATTCTATTGAGATGAGGGGTGCTGTTTTCCGTGGAACCAAAAGGTTCAATATCCCCGTATCCCATATCGTCAATAAAGATTACAACGAAGTTGGGCTTTTGGTCATCTTCTTTAGTCTTGTTAATGCAGGAAGATGTGAATAGGAAGAAGATGAGAATAATCCATCCCACCATCCATATCTTCTTCAGCTGTGCTGGCTTTGAAGAGCATCCAATCATATGATGTGAGCTTTTACTATTCCCAGATGGATTTTAGCTCGTGTATTTCCAGGTTCTTTACCAGGGTTTTCGGATCCTGGTTCAAGCCATCTGTACGGCGGAACAGCGAGAGTTTGAAATCCTGCAGGTCGCCTTCTTTATGGTCGGCAAACCAGTACACCAGTCCGCCCCCAGCATACACCTCAATCAGGGATTTATCCACGATGATCTCCAGTTCAAGCTGCTTGTCCATCAGGGGTAAGAAAGTGTCATTCAGCTTGTTGGTACTGACGTTGTATTCGATATTATATCCATTGATATTGAGCCCGAAACTCCGGCCATTATAGATTTCAAACAGGGCTTTAATGTGCAGAAGGGGAGAGCTGATACTGCTCAATTTTTCGTTAAGCGCATCATCAATGTTTGCATTTTCGAACACATGGGATTTCAAATACAGCTTTTCGATCTCACTGATGGGCTCAATGAAAAGCCTTACACCGTTCCTTGTGGTTTTCAATTTGTATTCCTGGGTAAAAGTGAAGGTCTGTTTGAACGGCATGCCCGGAAATTCTGCATGTCCCCATCCGATCTGGATCCTTCTTCCATTAGGTTCGTCATTGTAAGTTTGAGCAGCCGTCATTCCACCCACGTTGTACCTGAGCATTTCTGTTTCAGGGCTGAATACCTTCCCGTCAAAGTCCCCGATTAGGTAAGTCCCCTGGACACCGTACATGATCCATTTCTTTTTGTCCGGGTTGTCATCAACGGCCAGCTGGAAAAGTTCCGGGCATTCCCAGAACCCGGCATCCACCGAACTCTGATACTCCCAGGCTTTCAGGTTGTCGGAATTGTAGATGCTGTAGCTCAGGGCATCATGCATCACCAGTACCCAGTGGCCACCCGGCTCATACCAGAAAACCTTCGGATCTCTTTCATGTCCCGACCCGAACCTCCGTTGAGCCGGGATCACGGGATTTCCTTCGTACTTGGTAAAGTTCCTTCCCTGGTCTAGACTGTAAGCGATACACTGTTGTTGGTTGATTTGACTAAGATTCACTGTATAGATGGCCACCATGGGAACCTTGTTCTTTTTCCCGAATCCGGATGTATTCTTGTAATCGATCACAGCTGATCCGGAAAAAATGGTGCCCAGTTCGTCAGGTTCCAGGGCGATTGGCAATTCTTCCCAGTGGATCAGGTCCCTGGAGATGGCATGTCCCCAGGTCATGTTACCCCAATTGATCTCATAGGGATTGTGCTGGTAATACAGGTGGTATTCTCCCTTATAAAACACCATCCCGTTGGGATCGTTGGTCCATCCCCTCCGGGTGGTAAAGTGGATCTGTGGACGGAGGGCCTCTTTATAAAGTGTATCCTGTCCCAGAAATTTGTCGGACTGGTAGATTTTTCCGATCCCAGGCACATCTTCAACGAACTCCAGGCTGAATTTCTTTCCCATGTATTTGGAGATATCAATAAAGGTCCAGTAGTCCACACGGTCCCCCGCGATACGGATCTTATTGGTGGTGTAGACTTGTCCGTCCACCTTGAATTGTACGAGCTGGCGTTCTTGTTGCTGTTCAATGGGGATGTTGATGTATTGCTTTTCCACTTTGAAGGTCCTCTCGTGAGTTTGCGAGAAACCCTGTATGCATGTAAGTATTATTAATAAAACCCACAGTTTTTTCATATCATCATAGTTTTTGCTTATGGTTATCTAGCTTTCAGTTCTAACTAATTTTCGTACTCCACCTTTACATAATATGCACTGCAAAGGGGATTGTCCTGTGCATCATTGAACCAGGTTCGAAGCAACTGTTCTCCTTTCCCAAGATTGACAGTGAAGCTGACGGATTTTGTTCCACTGGGTGCAGAAAGGGATTCATCCACATCTCCGATCTGAATCCTGGCCTGGCGGATCGGTACGGCATGGCCTTTCCCCTGGGGTCCCTCCAGTTCTGCATCTAGGGCAGTATTTGCTTCTGGTGGCCATCTCCATAAGGTGAAGGTATAAGAACCCTCCTGTTTGATGTCCACATTCCATTCTCCAATCCTGTCTCCTGCAGCCAGGTTTGCGAAATTATCGGCATAGGAACCCTGCCAATCGGATGAATAAAGCATCATGGGATTGGCATGCTTTGTTCCAATCTCTATATTCCGCACTTTCTGAAACTGCGGATAAGTATCAAGCCACCATTGCTCATAGTGATGGCGCATTTCTTCGGCAATTTCGGGATGATTCTCAATCAGGTTGTTCTCTTGCCCGGGATCGTAATCAATCCGGTACAGTTCTTCTCCTTTGACCAGCCTCCATTTTTCCCACATTACCGTGGCATTGGATTTTTTAAGATCCTGTATCTCTGAGCCATACTGAACCACCAGCATGCGTTCAGCATCAGGGAAAACAGATTTTTTATCGGTAAGCAAGGATGCCAGGCTGACTCCGTCAAAATCTTCTTCTCCGTTTTGCTTCAATCTGCATAGATCAGCCAGGGTGGGCAATATATCCTGACAATGGGTGAGGTGATCAATATCCCGGCCTCCTCCAATCCCGCCAGCAGGGCATCTCACGAACAAGGGCACCCGGTGCCCGCCTTCATAGAGGCTTCTCTTTTTTCCCCGCATACCGGCATTAAAAACCATTTCTCCTGCAGCTGTACCGTTATCTGTCATAAATATGAGCAATGTGTTCTCATATAGCCCAGTCTCTTTAAGAAAAGCTTCCAGCCGGCCCATGTTTTCGTCCAGGTTGGCGATCATGCCAAAGAAAGCTGCCGGACCTTTTCCTTCATACGGAGCAGCATATTCTTCGGCAACCCAGTGTGGAACGTGGGGCACATTGGTAGGGAGGTAACAGAAGAACTTTTCTCCTGAATTCTGTCTCTCCTGCATCCAATTCATAGCCAGGTCAAACCAAACATCCGTGCAATATCCTGAGTATGCTTCTTGTGTACCGTTGTGTTTATAGGTGTCATCGAAATAATCGTTTCCAAAATAGTCGGCAATGGAAGTTATACCCCAGGCGCCATGGCGGACCACCTCCTGGAATCCACGATCATTCGGACGATATGGGTAGCTGTCACCAAGGTGCCATTTACCGAAAAGTGCTGTTTTATAACCCTCCCCGGCAAACAGATCCGCCATGGTAGGCAGTTCCTGCCGCATCATGGAACGCCCCAGGCAAACGAAGGTTGCACCGTTATCCATGGCATCACGACCCGTCAGGAGTTGGCCGCGTGTTGGGGTGCACATGGGAGCCACATGAAAATCTGTAAAACGTACACTCTCAGAATACAACTGGTCAAGGTTCGGTGTTTTCAGCACGGGATTCCCATGGCACGATAAATCTCCATATCCCTGGTCATCGGTCATTACAAGGATGACATTCAAGTCTGTTCCACCATCTGGTTTTTGTTTTGCTTCATTTGAACAGCATGATAAAACCAGGGGAAATATCAGATAAATAAATCCGCTCTTTTTGATCATAACTTATAAGATTTAAGACTCAATTTGAATATATACATCTACATATTTTCTTTCATAACCCGGGTATAAAGCAATTCTTCCGAAGCGAATTGTACTACTCCGGAAGAAAATGCTGGTTAATGCGAACCAGACTAACCTAAAACTAAAACTAAACCTAAAACTAACCAACTAATCTACATTTCAACCTACTAAATTTATATCTATATGAATGAATTAATAGTTGTGCAACTTTCTTTCTGTAAAATTATCAAGCCACAGTTATTGTTTTCTCTATCATAGGGTTTGATTCAACCGCAGGAGCGCGCTCCTGCGGTTGAGCCCGCCTCTCAGCATCAAATTCCTCCAGCAGGTCCATATTCAAATATTTACTTCCATGAACCCAGTCCTCATGCCATTCTTTTAGCAAGGCTGTGAAGAGTCGTAAGCAAATCTTCTGAGTAATTCTTTGTAATTTGTTCCTGTTCTTTGAAAGCCATGGTTGTTAGTTTTTTTGGTTTACACTTTAAAACTATTAAATCAACTGTGGCTTTCTCTTTTTTTAACTCATAAATCCAATTTTACAGAAACAAAGGTACGCAGCGCCCTTTGGAAATTTATTCTTCCAAAAGGAACAATTTCTTCTATTTGATTGTCTTAGTTGTTCTTTCATAGTTTTCAGTTTAGGGAAGTGTAATTCAATCCATAAATGTATGGGAAACAAGATTCCTCATTGGGTGAATAACTAACCAAAATGGTTAGAAAAACTTATCAAACCGCTATCTCCTTATAAGTTTTTCAATTTCATCT
>SDBV01003178.1_pt1 | contig 24469 bp, 21 predicted proteins | sample 2277081 | NCBI WGS metagenome assembly SDBV01 (sample SAMN10402039, study PRJNA504765) | marine sediment metagenome | isolation source: marine sediment core GS10_PC15, 223 cmbsf | place: Arctic Ocean: Southern Knipovich Ridge | collected 2010 | reverse complement strand
TCATGATAATCCAAGTCATTTTTTAATTTTCCACTTGGACTTGTTGTAGTTGTTTGGCTATCCCATGCAGGATTCCAAATTCCATGTGCTGTTTGAATATTATTTATTTTTAATGCAATTAGGAACTCTCCTGTTAATTCAACTGGATTTGTAAAGTTGAATGTTAGATCCTTAATATCTAGTAGAAGTTCCCTATCACAATCACTTTGCTGTACTCCTAATGCCCAAATGTCTGATGACATGTTTGTTGCTATTGTAGGTATTACACCTGAACCTTCTGTTGGTTTACTGTAAACCTGAACTGATAAATTTCCTGTATCAGTTGCACTACAATCAAGTGGATTCATTCTAACTGCTGTAATTACATCCTTATCCAATGTTACTAACTGACCTAATAATCCATCAAAGTGAGTATCAAATCCTGCACCACCAGTAATTCCAGCACTCTCGAAAGTACCACCACCTGTACTATGAAGGGCAACACCAGTTGCTACTTCTTGGTTTTGATTTAATGTGTCGAAAAGAGTTTGATTGAGTGTATTCGGATCGTTTGCGAATATCTTAATTCCCAAGTCGTCTACTGTTGCATCAAACGTATTACAAAATGCTATATCTCCACTAGCAGTAAAATTTCCTATGCTTACACAGATTCCTGACAGTTCAAATGGGAATATTGTGTCATCGTTTGTAAAAACTGTAAATTCATCACCAGCACCAACACCTTCAACCTTTATTCCCACTAGAAAATTACTGCCTGTAAGGAAAGGTGCATTTGTAAAGTTTAGTTGGATTATGTCTGCTCTTGAATTAGTACCACTGTCTGTCATATTGTAAACATCGGAAGTTGCTTCAACTGTACAAGAAGAGAATGAATCACCATCTGTACAACCACTGATGATTTGTCCAGTTACAATTGGTTGTGGTATATCTGCCCAATTAATTTTTAATCTGATTTTTGATATTTGTTGTTCTGTTAGATTTACAGTTTGATATATTCCACCTTCTGATGCTCCCCAATTTGTTCCAATATTTGCTTGATACTGATTGAAGTTATTGAATAGATGACCTTGAAGTACAATTTCGCCTCCTGTTACTGGTGTTGGTGCTGGAACTACTGTATCAACTGATGTTGAAACTGAATCTACTACGATTGCTACATCTGATGCTGTTTGATTAATTGGTACATTTGGTTCTGGTGGTGTACCTGTTGCGTTTAGATTGAATAACGCATTAATATCTTCATCTGTAAGTTGGTATCCCTGCCAAATTGCAAAGTCATCATAATTAATTGTGTTTTGTGTAACAGCGTTACCGAATGTTGAATCTCCACCTAATGTCAAGTTTTGAACTGCTGAATCAAATACTGCTAAGAATGGATTGTTTTGAGTTCCTATGTTAGAACATGAAGCATCAAGACAATATACTCCCCAACTTGTTGTAGTATTACCTTTATCCATGATCATAGTAATCATGTGCCAGTCTCCGTCATCAGCAGGCACATCTCCCATATCTGCACCATCAACAAGGTGAAAAGGAATATCATCTATTATTCTAAAGTTCATGTTAGTTCCTGATTGTGTCCAAATTGAAAATCCAACAAATGATGTATCGTCTGAACCTCCTGTATTCATTATTGGATAAACTGGTGCTCCTACAAAGTCACCATTGATCCAAAAGTTAATGCTTGTAAGATTATTTCCAGAAAAAGCATGAAGGAAATCCCAAGTAGAAGGTGTTGAACCTAATATTATTTGTCCATTTGTATTACCATCAGACGTTCCATTTTTTATTGCTGACTGACCAATTTTTCCAGTGGCATTAAGGACAAAATCTGAGGCTATCTCTGTTTCTGTATATACTGCATCTGCTGTTGCACCTAACGTTCCTTTGTTATCTGCTACGCTTCCACTAATATCATCTGAATCAAATGTATGACAAACAATTCTGAATGATTCTCCTATATTTGAGTCACAAACTGATTCTACTACCTGTTCCTGTTCTAATACTCTTTGTCCTGCACCTTCATTGTATAATGTATCAATGTCAAAGTCTGTTAATTGATAATTTTTCCATATTGCGAGTTCATCCATCTGTAAGTATGTATTAACACAATCACCACCGTTTTCACAATCTATCTCACCTATAGTTAGTGGTTGTGCTGATATACCTGAATCTCCTGCACTCCAAGCCTGATCTCTGTTTACACCAATACAATTTGTAGAACCATCTACACACATTTTTACTGCTGTTGTATTTTGTTTGTTCATTAGGATTGTAATCATGTGGAATGCTCCATCATCTGGTACATTCAATCCTGTTTCTCCATTAGCAGAGATTATTGTTCCTGCACCTCCAAACTCTTCAACTTCTATTGCAAGATCTCCACCTACACCTCTTCCACCAATCCAAATGAAATTATCACCAAACACATCAACACCTCCCATACTCATTGTTGTATAGAATGGTGCTGGTGGTGCTCCACCATCAATGTCTTGCATCAACCAATAGTTAATGCTAGTAATATTAGTCGCAACACCGTCATTATCATCCCAAAGAAAGTCCCACTGACCTCTATCAGCATCATCTCCTAAGTTGACTTGGGTTTGAGGTGTTCCAAAGTCTGATCCATTAACCCTAATTGCCTGACCTAAAACTCCTGAACTATTTAGCCAAACATCTGCTATTGATGCACGATCATCTGTTGTATGATTGGCATTACCTATTGATCCTGCTGTGCCTAGATTTGTACAGATGTTATCGGTACATGATATATCATCAAAATCATAATAATATGCTGGATCAGGGTATGTTATACCAGAAATTGAAACTGAATCTGTTGCTCCAACTGAATCAGAAACTAAATGGTCAATAGGTGGAGGTGGAGCACCACCAAAGGCTTTTGGTAAAATGTTAAAATTATTAGTGTTTAAAAGATTATTTTTTGGTTTGAATTGATCTTCATCCGTTTCAAATTCAATGAAACCAAACTCTAAATCAATTCCCTGACCATACATTCTTTCAAAATATTGTAACGGATCTTCTGGTGGTAAATTGTCTAGAGTGGTGGGCATTACAAGTAATACAGTTGAAAGTACAGGATCAAAGTAGTAACTGCTTAAAATTCCAAATGCTTCCTGTTCTGCATACGCTTCTTGATAGAATGTTGTAACAGGTGTTAATTTTTGAATTGTTAATTCATCATATCCAATAGTTGGAGTTGTATTGATTATTGTAGGAAACCCAACTGCCACAAAAAATATTACTAGAGTCAGAAAAACGAAAATGCCTTCTTCAGTTAATTTTGACTCTGATCTACTCGATCTTTTCCTATGCACGATGCAGAATATTGTAAAATCCTGTTGATTTACGCATGGTATTTAATTAGTTTACTAAATTGTTAAGATCTCTTTGTGATCTCAGGCACGAGTTCTATCGTCTGTCTCGTTTTCTTTTCACTCTGTATAAAAATATGAAGGCTAGGAATGATATTACCATTACTGTTAGTAGGGGTATTGTTGCTTGTGATGAAGGAAATTGATGCCTAATATCTTCTTGTACCTGAATAATATTAGTAGGTAGATTTCCAACAATTCCTGTCTCTAATAGTCCTGCGTAAAGTGGTGCTATTAAAATTACAATTATTAATAATAATCCAAGACCTCCAAATGCTCTTGCATTTATTTTGTATTTACCACTAAAAATCGTCATGGAAAGTTACACACCACATGAGTTGATGAACTTGGTTGCGTAATTGATCCTGTACCACATGTAACACCTCTGTGAAGTAAATTATAGGTTATTCTGCTTACTGAATCTGGTGTTTCATAACATGCATACCCATAATTTAATTGACTTTTAGGAGTTGAGATGTCAAAGTTTCCATTTGAACTCGTTATTGAATAATTTGCATTTCTAAACAACATACTGTCGATTAATAATCCTGTACCTGAGCCTGAATCAATTACAACTCCTAACTGATCTTTTAATGTTACTAATGAGATGTTTGGTGCAAGATATGTCGCACAGACATAAGGAGGTGGAGGTGAACAATGAGTTTGTCTGCTTCCAGACCATTTACAAGTAAATGATGATGTCTGTGATGTTATAGTGAATCTGTCATCCATTGGAAATGATTTTATTTCATTTCCTTCAGTATCAAGTATTAGTATCTGGTTTGTACTTTTAAAAATCTCCATAGAAAATATTTCTTGGTCAACTAATCCATTGTTTTGTAATATTTGTCCTTCACATGGAGTTGTTATGCATACTATGTTTTCTTTTACTATTACATTCAATGTTTTTATTACAAAACTTAGTTTTGAAAGACCATCTTCTGCTAGAAACTTATCAAAGTTTGAATTAAAGTCAAAAGTGTATAATTTTGATGATGATATTGATGATAATGGTTTGAAACTTAATTCGATTCTTCCGTTTTGATCTGTTAATCCTGTTGATATTAATCCAATATCTTCAGTAAAAAGTTCTATGTCATCAATTTCAACATTAAATGTTCCATCAGCATTAATTTGTGTGTCTGCATCAGTGATCATATTTAATCCAATTTCAATAAATCCATTTCTGAAATCAATATTTGATGTATCTTCAACAAAAAGTTGTGCTAATGGAATATCAAAAGTTAATGTTTCGTTAAATCTTTGTAAAGTGCTATCAATTTTTACAATATTTGCTTCAAGTCTAATTGTTTGTGGTTCAAAAACAATATCAGTTATTTGTTTAATTGGTGGATCTTCTGAACCTTCTGTCATGTTTATCGCTTCGTTAACCATTTCTTCTTCTTCTGGTGGAACAATAACTATTGGATCTATTGGAATTAATTCAGTATCGGTATCATCTTCACCTTCTTTTGGATGATCTTCAAAATCTATATCGTTTGGATCTTTGATTACCACTTGATCAGGATCAGGCATTGGAAAAGGAATTGTAAGCAAATCATCTTCATTAACTTGTGGTGCAACATCTGGTACTACAAGTATTATTGGAAACACATACAAGAAAAATAATATTCCACCTATTGCAATTCCGGTTCCTATTCCAATTTTTTTAATTGGTACTTTTGTCTTTGCCATTATGGACTATCCTGTGGGAAATTACATGCTAGTGAATTTGGTGTGATCGTAAAAGTTCCAGATAAAACCACTGTTGTTGTTATAGTATAATATCCACAATTATTTGTATTTCCTGATGTTGTTCTTGTAGTTTTTACATCAGGTTTACCATCCTGTGTACAAATGTATGATTTTGTTTCCTGTGATTTTCCATAATCTAATGGGCTTGATGTCAATTGGTTGACTTTGGCAGTATAGTTTTGATTCCTAGTCAATGTTGGATAATCTAATCTGCCACTACCAGAAGTTACTACATTCCCCTCTTCATCTAGTATTGTTGAAGTTATTGTTGGTGCTGGAACTGTTGCAGTTGTTTCTGTACTTGGAGTAAATGATACATCTCCTATTAATCTGAACTGCGAACATCCAAGACCATTACCATAAAATATTGAATCAAATGTTTGAATTCTTATCCTTCCAGTTAATGCTGGTTCACTAACACTTGTTTTTGGTGTAATAATTATTCTAGAATCAGATGGGTAGACCCTTGATTCAATTCCTTCTGAATCTGTAATTAAAATTTTAATGTCATCCCTGAAAATGTCCATTGTAAAGATGTCTTGCTCGAATAATGCAAAGTCTTGATCTCTTTCTCCTGCAATGTTTAACTCGATTACATGAAGTCTTACTGGTGTTGTTGCTTCATTAGGAAATTTATCAAAGTTTTGTTCAAAGTCAAACAATACAAGGTCTGATGTTGCACCTGTTGGTGATATGAATAAAAGGTCTACCTTTCCTTCTTCATCTGCAATACCGTCTACCTTTACATCAAGTGGTGTAAGAAATATTGATTGGTCTCCAATCAAGAGGTCTACCTTTCCTGTACCTACATATTTGAAGTCTGGATCTCCTTTTATCTGTGTTTCAAACTGTAATTGACCTGTTCTGAAATCAATGTTTGTTTCATTTTCAGCGAAAAATGATGCTAGTGGAATATCAAATGCAGTTTCAACAATTGTTTGTACACCTGCTGAATCTGTTTTCAAAACTCTAGTTAGAATTTCTAATGATCTTGAATCTCCACAAATAATCAATGATGGGTCTTGGTCACATATCTGAGTGAATGGATCATCAATGCTCGTTTCGTTTTTTGGGATTGGATCAATATCTGGTTCTATTTGGAGCAGGAAATCTTCAATTAATTTATCAATTTGGGCATTGCACTGTTCAACTGATTCTCTGTTGACTTGTGAGCATTCATCAACTGTTAGATTTGGATTCTCTGGTACAATTGGTTCATCTCTTGTAAGTAGTTCACAGTCTGCTATCTTTTGAAGTTCTTCTGGTTCTGTTGTGCAAAATAATTCAGGTTCTTCAATTGGTGGAATTGTTATACATGTTCCTTCAGATGTTAGTATCTCTCCTTCTGGACAAACTACTGGTAATTCAAATGGATCTGGATTTGTATCCTGTGGTAAGACATCAGCATTACCAACACCGAATACAAAGAACATTACAGGAACTATAACTGCGATTAGAACTCCTATTCCTAGTGCTCCTGTTATTATTCTTGATACTCCTTTCTTCTTAGCCATTAATCATCATCTGAAAAACTTATTTCCACAAAATTCATCAATTACTTCTACTGGATCTGTTGTGCTAACCTGCCCAATGAAACATGATGTAACTTTAAGTCCTGCACATGCAAATCCTCCACACCCATCAGTTGAATCAAATGCAACTGATTTGAATGGGATAGTAGCGTTGGTTGGTATGGTAATATCTTCTAAATCAGAAATGAATATTTCACCAGTAGCAGACACCCATTTTGAACCAAGTGCAACATCGAGATCACAGTTTCTATTATTTCTTACATCTGCACTATTTTGATCAAGTCCTTCTGGTGTAGTACCCCAAAAGTTGTTTGTGCCTGATATTTCTACAGTTGGAAATAGATAAGATATTGAATCAAACTTTGTTTCAAAACATGGTGTGTTTGGAACATCTTCTACAACTTCTTCAACAATTGCATCATCTGGAATTTGTGGAATTTCTTCTTGAATAAGTAATATATCACAATTACCACATGGTACTGGATCTGCTGGAAGTATTGATTCTAGTGGAGCACAAATTCCTGTATCATTTAGTATTTGTGGGTCACAAAATTCTGGAAGTGGTTCTGGAAGATCAATGAAATCAATTATTCGTGGGTCTGCGTTTACAAAGTCAACTGAATATATTGTGAATGGTTGTACGTTTGAAAAGAAAATGTTATCAAAGTCAATATTAATGAATGTAATTACCATGTCATAATGATATGTGCCTTTAGCCAGTGGTACGAGTTGATCTATTCTTACGTTTAGAATTTCAGCGACAAAAATTCCTTCTCTTGTTATTCCACCGTCTGTGAATGCTATTGTTCCAGTGTTCCCACCAAACTCTGATGTCTCTACTGATTCTAATGAACCGATAACTGAAATTGATTCATCTGATAATAGATCTGTTAGTAATTCTAACTCAATTATTAATTTACCAGATCTATCGAATGTTTTTTCAAGATCCCCTTCAATTGTAACTGAGAATCCTGTAATTTGTTGTAGAAATGTTGTTTCACCTCTGTTTGTTACAGTGTTTCCAAGATCATCAATAGTTGTGATAATTGGTGTAACCTCCATAGTTCTCACATCAAATTCTGGTATTGGTACTTTGAGAAATGCCTCATCACAATATGGTGGACATATTTGTAGATCAAAATCATCTGTAACTTCAATGATTATTGGTTCATTTACAAGGAATACAAATCCAAATATAAGAAATCCCATTACTGCAAGTAATCCTATACCCACTGTCCTTCCTCTTCTAAGTCTTAATACATTCAGTCTTGCACTCATGGATCACTCACATATCCTATGTTACTTGTGCATCCCTCTCTAACACATTTGACAAAATAGTTTTGCTGTGTTGCTGGTACGGAGACTTCCAAGAAACTATTCTCAATCCTGAAAGTCAGGTCTGTTTGTCTAGGCAGATCAGTTATTGTACTACAAAATTCTGTGTTAGGGATTTCTAGCCTTGTGAATGGATCAGTTGCTTGTACTTTTCCTGCACTTGGATTTGTGGTCGCAATGGTGAAGCCATTGGAAATAATACTGACTACAGGTGGCAAGACCTCCGGTTCATTTACAAGATCTTCACCACTGGTTAGACCACAAGTAACAAATGTTGTATCACTTTTTAAAACAGAAATTGCTTGATCCTGTGCATTAAAGGCTACAATTTCTTCTGGTGTAACATTAAACTCTAGAGAATATATTACAAATGGAGTATGGTATTCAAAAGTCCTAGATTCAGCACCTTCTCCAACAGTTACAATAAAGTCGTTAAGAAGAATATTGAATTTATGGAATGTTTCAGGATCAAAGAATTGTTTTTGTAATTCAAAGATGAATGTATCCTGTCCATCAATTCTTAATCCGATTGTGTTTCCTACCGTTACTCCATTTCCAGTAACGTCATGCACTGTTATTGTCTTATCATCTATTCTTGTCTCTAATTTTCCATTTACAACTACTCTCTCATTCGCAAATACTGTTTTTCCAATTAGTGATGTTTCAATAAATCCCAAGTCTAAGATTCGTTGTTCCTGATCATTTTGTACAATTGAAAAAGATTGTAAAGCCTCTATTGCATCTCTCTTGATAACTGAATTTCCAGCAACAAACGCATTGTTAAATAAAATATCCATTCTGAATTTATCAACATTTCTTGCCTGTGCTCCCATAGCAAATGTTATTGTGTTTGAATTTCCTACTACATCACTAACCTCCATCGAAAACTTTTGATTGAATAAACATGGTAGATCAAACGAGTCACCAAAATCTCCTTCTACTGTTGCAAAGAATTTAGCATTTCTCAAAAAGTTTTGATTACATGAATAGTCAAAGCCTACAAATAGATCTCCTTCTTTAGTCCAATCTGAAATATCAATTTCTTTTGAAATTCCATGAAACCTTGAACCGTTTGCAGTGTCATCATCATCGTTTTTACTTCCTGAAACCTTGATACACTTTCCTGTGTTTGGGACTCCTGAACAAATACTTGAAACACTAATAGAAACAGGTATTGATGCTCCATTACCAAAGTCATTTACCACATCCCAACCAGAATATCTATGATAATTTATTCCGTTATCTGCAATCTGAGTGCTAAAATCTGTGTTGATGAAGAGTCTTAATGCTGATATTTCTTCATCTAGAACTGTAATTACTTTTGTCGGGTCTAATGGTTGAACACGTAAGAAGGAACCTTGTATTACTTCTTCAAGATTTGCATCGATAAGTCTTATAGTTGCATCAACACCAAATGTTTCTGTTACAGTAAACCCTATTGTATCTAGAAATGCTGATAAAATATCTTCATCAGTTCTTATAAAACCCTCTGGTAAACCAAGTTCTTCATTAAGATCATTATCTGGATTAGTTTCATCTGGATCATCACCAATTATTGGAATTTCTGCAAGAGGTGGTACTACATTTGGTGTTTCACTTAGACCCACATCAATTACTCCTACTTGAATTAACAATGTTGTTACTGTTGCCATTGCTCCAATTGCAATTACAATTGTTAATGCAACTATTAGTTTTCTATATGGATTTTTCTTTGCCATTAATTTTTCAACTTAATCCTTTTTCTGAGAAATGCGAAGTAAACAATTACACCTAATCCTACTACTGCCATTATTGCAACTGTGCCTATACTTATGAAAACATCTTCTCCTGAACCGGAAGCAAATGAAAGTGCAGGTGTTCCTGTTTGTCCTTGATCTGGTAACAGTTGAGAAAATGTATGTATTCCAGCAAACTCTAATGCATATAATGTGAATATTCCAATTACTGCTACGATTTCTATATTGCCAAATATTGACTTCGTAAAAAATGGTCTGCCATTAGCCAATCAAAACACCTATGGGCTAAATCCTCCACGCCTTTTTTTAATTATCACTGCAATTATAATTACTAGAATTGCAATCATTCCTACTACAAGTAATGCAGTCTGTGTAGTTCCACTTATCATTAATCCTTCAGCACCACCAGAACTAAATAATGAAGCAATGCATTGTGATAAGTTAAATCCTTCTTGACCAAATGCACAGAAGTTTATTGGTTTAGGTGTGTTACCATCCGGCACACAGTTTGGAACTATGCCTGTAAATCCTGCTGGACATGTAAGTACACCAGTTTTTTCACAAATACCTAAACTGTTTCTTTGTTCACCTTCATTTGGACAATCATTGGGTTTTATAGTAACACACTTTCCTAATGAATCCCTAAATTGTGTATTTGGATCAGGACATGGTTCTATTGTTGGTTTTGGTGTTTTTGGAACACAGATTAAAATATTTCCATCACAATCATCCAAAAGTGCTGTTACTTGGAATTTTTCAGTAGCAGTACATATTGGATCTACGTTACACATCTTTGGTGCTCTACAAACATTTGTAACTGGATCTCTAACTTCTCCTTCATTTGGACATGATTCATCTAATGGTGGTCTACAAACTCCATCAATTGTTATATTTGGTGGATTGCATGTTGTAATTACTTGACAATCTGGAAATGTGCCTGTAGTACCTGCTGGACACATTTCAATTGGACACGACTCTACCAATCCTAATCCTTCTAACTCTGCACATGGTAAACACTGACCACTATCCCCTCCTACCTCTGTAACGGAACCATCATTAGCGAATACAACTCTTTGTGACGGTGCATCACAAGTGGCTCCACTAATACCAGTTGAGAAAGTAAAACTCTGAACAAAGGTCATTGCAGGAATTGAAGCAATGAATTGATCACCACTGTTTGTTCCACTAAATGTTCCCCAAATTACATATAGTAGTGAAACTTCATCACCGTCTGCAAGTGCAACTCCGTTCCTTTGTATTTTATCTATCAATGAGTTTTCTTGAAATTTAACTTTGACAATTTCGTAATCTCCCCTCGTTGCTTTATCAACGAAGTTTCTAACAAAAGTAACTTCATTAGATGAGATTTGTATATTTCCTGTTCCGTCATCAGTAAAAACATGATTTGTAACATTGCATATACCAATATTAGATCTTGTTGGTGTTGTACATTGAATTTCTGGTTTTGCAGGATATGGATTATTCTTTGCGAGGAATAAATCTTGTTGAAGGTTAATACTGCTTGATTCTATTTGTATATTGTTTACGTTATCACCAAAGTCAAGTGATGGAGTTAATTCAACTGAACCAAATCTTAATCCATCACACGTTCCTAATCCCAATAATTGTAGATTGATTAATGGTAATGCTGTTGTTGGTACTTGACCTGAAAGTGGGCATCCACCTCCACCTCCACCTCCTGTGGGATCAGTGAGACTTGATGAATATCTGATAAATGCTGTTCCAATGCTTCCGATAGGAGTTCCACCACCAGTAGTGTCTAATCCTCTTTTGCTAACTTCTGCATCGATTAATTGGAATGTTGCATTTTCACAATCAGTTATAGTTCCTGCCATTGCTTTTGCATTCAAGTCATTGAATGAATCAATTACTTCTTGATTTGTTAAACCAGCAATAGTTTCTCCTTGTACTGTTCTATCTTCACATGTTGTACCACCAGAACAATCTGGAAATATGCCTGTAGTACCTGTTGGACATGTAGTTGGTACATCTTGACATACTCCGTTAACTAAAGTTTGACCTGTTGGACATGTTGGTTCTGGATCAACTACTTCTGGTCTTGAATCAAGTAATGCAAAAGTTTTGACTCCAATGTTTGTTCTTCCGGCTTGTATCATCTGTGCTGTCCATGTTCCTTTAACAAGATCAATATTATTGTCGGTGATTTGGAATGGAATTGAGACACCTATTCTTGAAAATTCTGTAAATCCTCCACTAAGAGTTTTGATTGTTGTCATTGGAATTCCACTTGCTCTTGTTACACCTCTTGGATCTTTGATTGTTAGTGTTGGAATTCCTTCTGATCCTGACCAGTTATCCTCTATTCCTACGAATGTTGCTCTTATTTCGTCATTTAATGTTACAATTGAACTTCCAGTTGCACCTGCTGGTACTTCACCAGAATTACTAATGTAATGATGTGTTATTGGATTAATTGATGTCATTGATACTTGTGTTCCCTTTTCTGTTGGTGGTAAACTAGAACCAAAGTCTGGATTGATAAATTTGAGCAGACCACCAATAGCAGTGTCAAGACTTGCCACAGGGGTAAATTCTCCTACAACATTTAGTTGTGCATAACTACTTGTTCTGAAAATTACATCTATATTTCTACTTGCTACTGTATCTGGTACATCAATGAAACTTTCAATTACAGATGCCTGAGTTATTAGTGTGGGTAGTAAAATATTCCCACCACCTGTTGCAACATTCAAGTTTCTATTCAGAGCAGGAATTGTTGCAAATTTAGTATCAACTTTCTTTTCAACACCTGTAACTTTATCTCTTACAAATGCATCTAATCGTATTGTCCCACCAACTAATCTTATGTCACGACCTTGACCTGATTGATCTTGACAAGACATTCTTGGTGAATCCTTTACAAATCTAACTTCTTTTGCACTTGTACTAAACCCACCAGTGATTTCGAATAGTTGTATTCCTTGTCCTGTACTACTTGCAAGTATTTCTTGTGTACCATCAATGTTTCCTTGTGTTAATGTTGGTGCAATCCAACAATGTATGCCATCTACAGGTGTTATTGCAAAATAAAATGATGCTGGAATAGCAAAAAAATCTTCATTGCCTGTTATAGTTGGAAAAACATCTGTTACACCACCAAATAATGATGTTAATTCTGTTGGAATAATTGGTTCTACAAAAAATGAATATCCAATAACTCCAATTACTACAAGTGCAATTAATCCGGCAAGTATTTTTTTACCTGAACCTTTTTTTCTTTTTCTTGCCATTATGGTCTAAACCCTCTTGAAATTATGCCTGCCGGAGTTCTTTTAAGTACAGCACCAATAATTGCAATGAAAATTATCAAAACTATTACAATTCCAATTAATAATGGAAGGTTTTCGAATAATCCTATTACCCATGCAGGAGCACAGATTTCACCCCTTTCTGGATTTGCCTCTCTACCTTCTCCTTCACAGTCAACTAAAATTGGTAACAAACCACCTAAGAATCCTATAATTCTTTCACAGGTCTGTGTACCGTCTGGTAATACATCGGCAGGTTTTTTGTCTGAACAGTTAATAATTGCATTATCATCTCCACCTCCAATTGTTCCGTCATCACATTCAAACATCGGACAACTATCTGCTTCTGCTACAGTTCTAATTACTGTCATTTGACAGTCCACACATGATTTAGTTCCAACACCACCTGTTCCTACTGTTGATCTACAGGTTCCAAAATTATCTCTAGTAAAACCAGCAGTTGGGCAAGGTTCTACTTCACCTCCACCTTCACCACCAGTTGGAGTTATACACTCACCACCAGATCTGAACGTACCTGTTGGACATTGTTCAAGAAATCCACCTGTTCCAGTGGAACCAAATAATACGCATTGGAGAAGTGCGTTTCTAATATATTTGTCTGGACAACCATCATCAATACCTAATGGTGCTCCTTCTCTAATTAACAGAAATGATTTTTGTGACGAAATTCTTTTTGGAGCATCGGTATCAATTGTAATTGTATAATCATTTGGATTAGTGTTCTGTAATATGTTAAAATTACATAGGAAATTACTTTGTGCTCCACTCGTACTTACTGGAAATCCACAACCAAGTCCTGTTGTTGCAAGTGGTGATATGTTTATATTGAATGTTTCTTGTATTTTTCCTCTTACACTGCCTTCTAATCCCCTATCGTAATTATCTAATGTTACGAAAACTCTTAGTGTCTTTCTTGTGTTAGAACCATCTGTTATAAAATCTCCATCAGAGTCTACAGGTTCTATTTTTGTTATCTGTGTTATTTTGTCAGGGAATAAATTAAATCCTCCACCAGTTGCTTCTGTTACTTGAACATTCATTTTATTTACTACAATGAACTGATCAATTGGTATTTGTCTGTCTGCTAGAACTCCTTCATCTCTTAATTCTGGAAATATTATATCAAACGCACCAGAAAGCCTGAAATGTATCTCAGTCGTAAAAGTTTTTGGTGGTAATGGACAATTGCCAAACAATGTTGGTAGTTTAGTAATAAGATCTAGGTCACAAGTTGATCTTTCAATTGCAAACTCTAAATCATTTGCAGAAACTCTAATAGGTCTTGAAATTGTTCTTTCACTTGTGGTAAAAAGTCCAGTACCATCAGGTTTCAATGGGTCTTGTACACTTGGTTCATTAGCAAATTTTAATGTTCCAAATTCATTTAACTGATTTGGTGCTAGATTTGCAAGAAACTCTACTTGTTCATTGGTGAAGTATGCAAATCCACCAAATTCATACTGAGGTTTTAAATCAACCCCTTTTAGTCTTATTAACTCCCCTCCTTGATTGTAACCAGTAATCTCAATAACTAATGGGTTTGAATTTCTTGGTTTCACTTCAAATTCAATTTGTCCCCTTCCATCTTTCCATTCAATCGAATCACATCTCATTCTCAGTTCAATGTTTCTGAATTGTTCAATAACTGCTCCTTCTGATGTTAGTAATTGAAATGGAGTCAGTGCACCAAATGTCTGAAATGGTGAGTCTAATGGAACTATTCTCCCACCAAATAATTCTGCACTTGTATGTAATTTCATAAAGCATTTTTTGTCTCTAATCTGTTGATCAGTTCCAGCAACAAAGTCCCTCAGTTGTGAAACATCTGCAAGGGCAAACATTGTGTAAGAAGGTTCTGTTTGTCTAAAATCCAATCCACCAGCAAATGGATCTGCGAGGTTCAGGTCTTGTCCTCCACTCAAAACTACAGCAACTAGGAAAATTAGTACAACTACACCGACACCTATACGCCTACGTGAGATAACTCTCTTTCTTGCCACAACATAAAATGGTAAAAACGCTGTTGTATCAAACACGACACGTACACACTTGAATCAATAACTGGATTATGTAGTCCGAAAATGTTTTATTTAAAAAAATTACTTGATCATGTCAGTCTGCACGCCCAAATTCTCAGTGTCTTACTGGCACACTCCCCTTCGGGGATCTTAAATTGCTGAAACTAAATGAAGGCTAGCCCAAAACATGATTGCTACACCTGCACCGATCACAACACTGAGTCCTGTTGACTTGAAGAATCCATTGATTAGAATTACTACGAAAACTAAAATTGCCAACTTTAAGAATTCTTCTGCTGTTGCAACAAGTGTAAACTGCCAAATAAATTCTGAGAAAATATTTGAGACTCCTTGAAAACCAATTCCAATTTCATTAACACCAAGTATGATTCTATCATTACCGACTGATGCGAACTGTTCTATACCACCAACTAATTCGAAACTTGTTGCTTGTAAGTAAACTACAAGGCTATTGTATGTTCCATGAATTATGATTGGCACTAATAATGCATGTGTTTTTAAAAATGCGATCATCATTATTATTCCACCAATGAAGATTCCAACAAACTGTCCAGTCCTTATTGTGTCAGCATCAGCACCAGCAAGTGAAAAAAGTAAAAGGAAAATTGATGCCACTACTGTGAAAATTCCAATGGTAATCCATACAAGTCCGTTGATGTCAATGTCGTTAGTCCAGAAAATGTTAAGATCTTTTGCACGTTCTCCTGTACCACCTAAATTAGCCTGAGCAAATAAAATTCCCATACCTGATCCAAGATAAAGAAAGAAGAATGTTTGCAGTGTTCTAAACTCTTCTGGATCATTAATGTTTGATAAAGCAAAAAATCCTAATATCATTGGCAGTGCTAAAACCCAAATCACTGTTGAGACTCTAGTTACATTTCTTGCGTTAAGAGTAGTTCCAGATCTCTGACTCATAGTTTACACTCCATTGTTACTTTAAAATTGGAATAAGTTTACTTACAATAACAATCAGGTCAGTAAAGATAATGGTGATCCAAATATTCCTACACCAATCGATTCACCGATTCCAATTAATGTTCCAACTACTAAGACTGAAACACCAAGCCCTACAAGAAAAATGTAATTTGCTCTGTCTGGATCTTTTCCTCTAACTAGAAAATATCCCAAAACTCCACCAAGCCAACCTAGAAAAATTGGTAGAAGGAACCATAATAGAGATTCTCTTTTTTTTGCCATTTTAACCTAATAATGAGAGTGGTGGTACGATAATCGATAAGAACTGATCGTTGCTCAATGCTGTACCAATTGCTACTGATGTTTGTACTGCTATGTTTGCAAGTGTTACTCCAAAAACTACAACTCCAACAATGATCAGTCTACCTGCCTTAACTGGATCATCTTTTTTGATAATAAAATATCCGATTATCCCACCTATAATACTGAAAAAGAATGGTAGTAGATACCATGCATTACTTCTCGCTTTACCCATATACTATAAAATTAGATTTTTTGTTGATAAGTTTGCTTTTCTTGAGGGAGTTTTGTGCTATACAATAAAAAAAAAAGAAAAAAAGGGGTTTTGTGAATTCGTCTAAGATTCTTGTACTTGTACTGTGTCAGAAACGGAAACTGTTCCTTGAGATGATGTTAGAGATTTGAGTGTTAATGTAACTGCTAGGTCATCTGATCCTGCTAAGTTCGTAACGAACTTCATTGCGATTGGATGAACAGCATTGCCATTTTGAGCAGTTGTTACATAGTTTGCATTATCTAATGTTGCAGTTGCACCAACTTTGAATCGGTACAATGTATCAGATGTTTGCAATTGCTCGTCAAAGTCAGTAAGTGCGACTAATCCAATGTTTGGAATGTCTAAGTTACTTTGACCTCTATCCCATTTCTCGGTGTTCTCGTTGTCTACATTGATTGTGTATTCATAGACCGGATCAACTGTTTCTTGCTGTACTGTCTGCTCCCAACGGATGAAGTTCTGTGTACCCGATGCAGTTCCAACTGCTGTGATGTTTGCTGGTGCATTGAGTGTACTTACACCATCATCATAAGAGTTGATAAATAGACTTAGAGTTGATGCTGTCTGTCCGGCTACCGGAGCAGGCATATCTCTCAAATCCATTTTGAACCACCATTCACGAGTACCGTCATTGTTCACATCCATAAATCCAAAGTCTATAATTCTTGGATTCAAGTTTTGGTCTGCTGTGCTGGATGGAGCAACAAAGAATGCTTGTCCACTTGGCACTGTAACGGTAGCATACAAAATACTGTCTTGTGCTGAATCAATTGAGATGGTATTACCACTACCACTGCCGATGGTGAAAAAGTTCACTGCATCGAATGATTTGTAATAAGTGGTTACTAGGTTTGTACCTTCAGTTCTTGCTTCTGCATTATCCAGTGCATCTCGATGCACTACATTAACAGTCAGTTGTCCTGCGAATTCATTGCCTGATGAGGGTAAGACTGCTGGTGGAACTTGCATTCCTCCTGAGCCTGCTGGTTGTCCAATGTTAAGACTTTGTGGTGATATTGCACCTGTACCAAAGCCTATGAGCACTGCTACAACTACTACTCCCAAGACAATTAATGGTGTATTTGATTTTGCCATATTTCTTCCTTATACTAAAATAGACAATTTTGTGAATGTCGATTTAGGCATGAAATTATGGTCTGAAAATGATAAAAATCAAGAAAAAATGAGATTTTTGAATTTATCTAAGATTCATCTAATCGAACTGTGTCAGAAACGGATACTGTTCCTTGATTAGGTGTTAATGATTTGAGTGTCAATGTCACATCAAGATTATCGTTAAATGAATTATCACTTAGGTTTGTAACAATCTTGAATGGTATAGGATGTACTGCATTTCCATTTTGAGCAGTTGTTACATAGTTTGCGTTATCTAATGTTGCAGTCTCACCGACTTTCCATCGGTATAGGACAGTTGTGGAAGTTAATATTTGTTCATCAAAGTCTGCTAAAGATACTACTCCAATGTTTGGAATATCTAAGTTACTTTGACCCAATTCCCAAAACTCTGTTCCTCCTGCACCAGTGACCTTATCAATAAGAATTGTATATTCATAGACTGGATCGACAGTTTCTTGTGCTACTGTTTGTTCCCATCTGACGAAGGTAACTGTTCCAGCATTACTTCCAACATTTACGATGTTAATAGGTGCATTTAGTGTGCTGACTCCATCATCGTAAGAATTAATGAATAGACTTAGAGTTGATGCTGTCTGTCCGGCTACCGGAGCAGGTATATCTCTCAAATCCATTTTGAACCACCATTCACGAGTACCGTCATTGTTTACATCCATAAAACCAAAGTCGATAATTCTTGGATTCAAATTTGGATCTGATGTGCTAGATGGTGCTACGAAGAAAGGATCTATTGGTACTGATGTAAAGTACAAAATACTGTTCATTGCTGAATCAATTGTGAGAATAATACCACTTCCAGTACCTATTGAACTAAAAGTAACTCCATCTGTTGATTTGTAATAGTTAGTTCTCAAATCTGCACCTTCAGTTCTTGTTTCTGCATTATCTAATGCATCACGATGCTCTACATTGACAGTTAATTGTCCTGTAAAACCTTGTCCAGTTGATGGTGTTCCATCAGGTGATGTTTGAATTCCACCGTTTCCGGCAGGTTGACCAATGTTTAAACTTTGAAGATTAATTACACCTGTTCCCAATCCTAAGACCACTACTACTACAATAATTCCTAAAATAATTACGCCTGTACTTACCATTTCTTACTCATACTAAAATAGGTAGATTTTTGGTAAAATCAAGAAAAATGAGGTTTGAATTTGGTTATGTTACTTGTACCTGAACTATATCACTTAAAACTGTGTTACTTCCACCATTTTTATCTAAACTCTTAATGCTCAATGTTATATCATGGGTCTCACCAAGTACACCCCCATCATAGTTTGTAACGAATTTGAATGGTATTGGATGAACTGCATTGCCATTTTGAGCACTTGTTACATAATTTGCATTTGCGAAATTTGATGAATCACCTACTTTGAATTGATATAATATATTATTTGGATTTATGAATTCATCAAAGTCTGATAAAGATACCATTCCAATATTTGGAATGTCTAAGTTACTTTGACCTCTATTCCAATCTTCAGTTTCAACGTCATCATCAGTACCAACTATACGAATTGTGTATTCAGTTTGTGGTGTTGCAGTACCTTGTGGTACTGTCATTTCCCATCTGATGAAGTTTACTACTCCTGTAGTTTGTGGTACTGATGTGATGTTTGCTGGTGCATTTAATGTGATTGGAAATCCTACATTGTATGAATTTGTAAGAAATGATAATGTACTTGCACCTTGTCCAGCAATAGGAGGTACAATACCATGTAAATCTATCCTGTAAAGCCATTCTTTGGTTCCGTCATTCGTGACATCTTCAAAGGAAAAATCTGTTATTCTATCATTGGCTAATTGTGTATTTACTGGATCAGAGTAAATTTGTGTTGGAGTTGGTGCTACTCCTACTGTTGCATATAGAATGCTGTTCATGTCTGGTGTGATTGTAACTCTTGATGCACCACCTATTCCTTGAACACCTTCTCCTATTGAACTAAATTGTATTCCATCACTTGATTTGTAGAAAACTGTTACTATATCTCTTGCAATTCCTTCTTGGTAATTAAAGGAATTATTTAACGTATCAAAGTGTTGTATAATAACATCTAATTCTCCTGAAAACGATTCTGTCCCTGCCACAGTAGTAGGTTGTGGTTGAGGAACCCCACCTAATGGTTGTCCAATAAGATTTTGAAGGTTAATTACACCTGTACCCATTCCCACTACTAATGCTACTATAATTACTCCTAAAATAATAACTCCGGTTCTTACCATTTCTTACTCATTCTAAAATAGGTGATATTGATTATAATCAAGAAAAAAAAAAGAAAGAATTGGCTATACTTCTGGTAAGCCTACATCTTCGCTTGCTTTTTGGAATTTTGATGTTCTGTTGACTACTGCAACTACTACAGTTCCAGCAATTAGAGCAAAGATTATTCCTACAAAGAATGTAGTAAAGTCTCCCTCTACCAGTGATGTAAATACTCTACCGATGTCAACTGCTGACAATGCTGTTCCAAAGAAGCCTAACGCTTGATTTACTACAAAGAAGAGGAACGAAATTATCGCACCTAGTATGATGAAAGTTATTAGGAATGTTCTCTTTGGTACATCTGGTACTTCATCAACGCTTTTGAATGGTATGAGCAATCTGAATTTTACAACAAGAAATATTCCTATTGCACCGATGATTATAGTTGACAGTGCCCAAAAGAATATTACTCCTAGTCCTGTACCAATGTTCTCATCGATTAGTTCTATTCCTGTTGCCAAGTCACTCAAGTCACCAGTTAGTGGTACTCCTAGCAAGAATATTGCTAAACCACCTGCAAGTCCAAAGATAATCATGAACTCAATGCCAATGACTATTCTATTGACTGCCTTCTTTCCTATCTTTGTTACTTCCTTTGACATTAATATAAAATAGGAAAATTTTACGTATATGATATTACTCGTTGAGATTAATTATCAGGGTTGTCATGTTTTGTGATCATCGTGTTCTACATGTTTTAGTAAATAAACCCCATAAATCATTAGTAGTGCATCAAATATCATTACTCCTGCCATCAGTGGTAATTGAAATGAATCTGCAAGACCTAAACTCTTGAAAATTCCCCAATTGTATTCTTGAATATATCTTAAATCAATGAATGCAGAAGCCATGACCATGAAGTGAATCATTCCTAGAACAATCATTGTATAGGCAGTCTGTGGTGGAACGTTTTGAAAGTCTGCATCCTTTATTCTAATTTTTTTTATGTTTTCCCAAAAATTCATAATGTCTCCTTGTCTCCCTATTTTATATATTCAGCACAGATAATTTCAATGTTCTCGAATGAGTCTGTACCCATCTTTCTTTCAAGACATTTATCAACAACATTTGTTCCAATATTTGGATTAAATCTGTCTGGTACTTGTAATCTTGAATCTACATGTGGACAATAAACCACAAGATGATCAATGACATCTTGATTTTCAAAAAATTCATCTCTAGCGAAATTCATATCGTGACTATCTAGTTTTTCAGCAATTTCAGTGATTGTATCCATATAGGTTATTTGAAATCCATGAACACCAAACCAGTTTACATTGTAGCAGTGAACATCTATCTGAGAAAGGATTTGTGGAAATGATGGTTTTTCTTCTGCACCTAGTTCTGAAAGCACTAACAATCCTGATGTAACAAATAATACTGGTGCAACTATAAGCAGAATAATTCTTTGAGTTTTTCTTTGTTTGCGATCAAAATCATCCTTCTCATCAGTCATTACTCTGGTGGTGCAAGTAATCTGAAGTTATAAAAGTGTTTGATGATTTTATTGTCATCTCCGATCGTACTAATGGTAACAGTCCAATCTCCTAGTGGAAACTTAGATGTGGTTGCAAATTTTATTACAAAATTTCCAAATGCATCAGTCTCGTATGCTGAAAGTGCCCTAAATGAATTCATTTCACAGCAGGTAATGTTTACGTTGTAAAAGTATGGTGTTGCTTTTTGCATCTCGATTTTTCCTGCGATCTTTACTATAGAACCACGAATGTAGACATTTCCTTCTGCCGAACTTTCAATTAGACCTAATGATGTTTTACTTGCAACTAATTCTGATGTTTTGACAGCAGTGAACTCTGTTACTTGTTGTGCCTGATCTGATTGGATTTGTAATTCAGTGAGATTGCCAGTTTGTTGTGGGTGTAAATTTTGTTCTGCTAATAGATCTCTCTGTCCTTTTACTACTTGTTTTTGTTCTTCATTCAATAGTTTATAAATTTCTGGAAAGCGTTCCTCAAATGGAAGTTCACCAGCATAGTTTCTTACTGCCTCTCTTTCTTCATCAGATAATTTATCAAAAACGTATGGGAAGATTTGTTGGAATGTAATTTGTTTGTTAGCCAAATCAATTAATTGTTTTGGTAAATCATCTTGGAAAAATTCTACTAATGCATACTTCTCTAATGCCTCTATTTCCTCAGTAGTTAATAAATTCGGAGACTCATAGATTGTAATCCGTTCACCGAGATCAAATTCTCTTACAATTTTTACAACCTGACTAGCAGTTACCTTTGTTTCTTGTTGCATCATTGAGAATAATAACACTGATACTGTAATCAAAAGTAGGAGACCAACCATTGGTCTGTTCATTTCTTTTTACCCATAATTAATGGAAAAGCAGGAACAGTTATCCGTTCTCCCTTTCCATTTGTGAGATATGGTGCTATTTTTACAAGTTTTTTGGAGATCTCAATCTCTTCTTCCTTTAACATCTGTTTAATTTTATCATCATTTGATTTTGTCCATTCACTTCTAACAATTTTTAGTCTATTCCATAGTTTCTTGTATGAAGTCCACTTAGAATTATCGATCTCTAGATCTGATGAGGGTACTGACAACATTCATTCATAAAATTACGTGCATATCAAACACTTGGATTAAAAAATTAAACTAAGTTCCAAAAAAATCTGGTAGTTGGATCAGACCAATTAATGCTAACATTCCAATTGTGAACCTAACGAAATGACCGACTAGGATGTATGGTAATAATCTTCTAAATCCAATTCTTTCTAATCCGGCAACAAAAACAATTGAATCTCCTATAATTCCAATAAATGGTGTGACCAGAAATATGAATCTGTATTTATGTAAAAGATGATCTGCCCTAGCAAGTTCTTTACTCTTTCTTTTGATAACATGAAAAACACCTCTTCCTGCTAAGTACAATATGTAATCACCTGCAACTGCACCTAACCATGCCATTATGATTAGAATAATAGGTGAAACTCCTGCCTGTACTAATGGGAATGATAAAATTTCTACTGGAATTGATTTAGCAGAAGGTATCACTGTCCATAGAAATACAAAAAATGTTCCAAATGTTGCAAATAATGGATGTGTTATTATTTGATTTGATAATTCTTGAAAGAAATTAAAAAAATCTACCATCACAAGATCATGGAAAGTCATCTAATCAAATCCTAAATTTTCTAGAGTCTCCTAAAAAAACCCATTCCCTTCTTGTTTCTAGCACTAAAATACGCACCAATAATTCCAATAATGAGTGCAGATACGCCTATTATTGAAATCAATCTATCCACCTGTGTTGAACCAAACCAAATTAACGCTATACCTATGATTGCAATTAAAACGAAAATTCTTGTCTGCATATCATAAAATTGGAAGGGGTTTGAACCCCAACCAAGTGTTGTTGCCAATATCCCCACCAGTTTTTAATTGGAAGGTTAATCTAAAATAGGAAAAATTAGTGTATATCATTAGAAGATGTCATACCATCTTCTAAATGAACATAAATTGTTCGTGAAATCTCATCATCTACTTGATTTTGATCAATTTCAGAAACTTGATCTTGTGCCTGTGTTGACTCAAATGCTTTTGGGATAAACTCGAATTGAGAAATTATGTTTACGTGTTGGATTTGTAATACATACGTTAATCCCTCTTTCAATGGATCAGTGTTCCAATCTCGTATCATGTTAATTTGAATAGTGTTTATTCCACTACGAAGGTAGTCTGGAACTGCGAGTATTTCCTGACCACTATCCTTCTCAAATAAAGTCATAACTGTTCTAAAAATACCACCTGATGCTCTTGATACTCCATCTACATCCACACTAACATTAAAAACTGAATTTACATACGGATGTTTTAAGCCTTCAATTGTCATTGATTCCATTTGTGCAGAAGCCACGCCTAGTAAACCTAAACCAATAATTGCTACAAGTGCAATTCCAACAATAATGATTGCCCTAGAACCCATGCCCAACTATAGACTCGTTATTTTATTAATAAACTTGGCTATGGAGCCATTGAATTCAGCGAGTAGACCCAAGAATGCAAACCCAAATCCAGTCACCACGTATGGGTTAATCTGATTATTAAAAAATGTGATTTTCAATCCTTCGAAAATTACGAATCCCAAAAAAAAGAAAAATACAGATACACCAAAAAATATTCTAGATGTGGTAATTTTTGTCATTATCCAATACCATTTGCAAGTTGTCTTAGTTCATCAGTTGGTATTGGTCTTAGTACCGGACATTGATCCTGTAAATCTCTAACAGGGTCATCTGCTAGTGCAAGTGACAATGTATTCACTGCACCGAAACAAGTTATGCTAACTAAAGGATTGTTTACTCTTTCATCTAGTAAATCAGCAAGTAACACTTGTCTATCTGGATTTTCTTCTTCACGAAGTTCTGAGAACTTTGCCCTGATCTCAGTTAACTCTGAACTTGAAAATGAATTTTCTAATCTT
>SDBV01003177.1_pt1 | contig 24470 bp, 53 predicted proteins | sample 2277081 | NCBI WGS metagenome assembly SDBV01 (sample SAMN10402039, study PRJNA504765) | marine sediment metagenome | isolation source: marine sediment core GS10_PC15, 223 cmbsf | place: Arctic Ocean: Southern Knipovich Ridge | collected 2010 | reverse complement strand
CCTAAATTCATCTTTAGTTGTTGCATGTCCTAAAAGTCTCATGAAAGGTTTAAGGATAAAATGTGGTTCTACAAAATAATTATCTAAGATCATTTCTCTAACCTCATCGAAGTTTTTCTTATTCTTTGTTTCCATTTTAATTTTTACCTCCTTTTGCGACGTTTTCCATACAAATACCTAAGCATTAGACTATATAAACCTTTCGCAATATGCTTACTTTGTGAATATAACTAAACGGCTTGGTGGCGAGAAACAGGTAAAGACCGACCTCTCCACACACGCCACCAAGCCAGGCTAAAAGATTTGCTGCGTGGAGTATTATTTATAAAAATACAATGTTTACTTATGATGAAACGAAGTACAAAGTAAGTTGGTGTTAGGATTATTGCTGTTTGCCAAAAAGGGATACCCCCATAAATCTATCAGAACAAAACTAATTGCTACACTTGATACTTGAATGAATGTTTCAAGACCAATAGACCTCTTTAATTGCTTCTTAACATGCATTGTACACCTCATTTGAAGGCTCGTAAGCAGAATAAAATGGATAAACCGACATTTCCTCATCATTAAAATAAAGATTGCTGTAAAGAGGATTTAAGAATTGACAACTACATTGAATTCCACCAACATCTTCTTCCATTGCCTTCTGAGCACCATAGACTAAAGGATTACTCAGGCATTGACTTCCGTCTTGCATTGCAAATACAAAAATAACAACAATTAATATCAAACCGATTACTAAAGAATATAAAACAACCGGTGAAATTATTATTGGTTTAATTCTACAACCTCTTTAATTTCTTCATCAATTGGTTCAGTAGGTTCCTCAGTAGAATCTTCAATAGATTCTTCTATAGACTCTTCAATTGGTTCAAGTTCTTCAACTGGTTCAGGTTGTTTCTCCTTTTGAGGTTTTTTCTTCTTTCGTTTCTTTTTTTTAGGAATGCTAGAAGAAGCGGCAGGTTGTCCTAGAACATCCTCTTTACCTCCTATTTGGAGTTCCGCTTCTTTATTGGGTTGATCATCTCCCTCACTCTTAAGAGTATGAAATCCTTTACTGTTGTTTTCTTTTATAGCTTTCTCTACGGCAAGTTTAATTTTTCTTTTACAATAATAATAACCACAACCACAACCAACTAAAAGACCAAGTACTACTGCAATGGATGTATAAATTGTCATTATACACCCCTCGTTCCACTGGAAGAAACAATATTATCTAAACTACGTAGAATCTCCTCCATTGTTGTTGTAATTTCGTTAAGTGATTGAACATTACTTGCTGCTGCACTGACAACCTTAGCTGATTCACCCATAACAAGATAACCACCAATGGCTACCATGATTATTATGACCCCAAATCCAATATACGGAGCCCATTCTTTAACCCAATTTATTTTTTTATAACTTTTATCTACCAATCTCTTCAGAGCAGCGTTAGCCATTCTCATATCAGTATGATCATATTTTAAATTCAATTGTTTTAATTCTTTATTTAAATTTGCAAGACCAACATTGACCCATTCACCGTCCTCTCTAATGAAATACCAAAATTCATCTTGACCCGTTTCGATTGAAGGTCGTGGAATATAAAATTTAGCTTTCTTCAAATAATAAGCTCTAACCGAAGTCCCAGGTAAAGTAATCTCCTTAGCTTTCTCGACGCCCATTCGTCTTGTCTGGCCATTAATCTCTCGGAACATTACTAAACTTTTATTATAAGTTTTTCTACTTATAAACCAAAAAGTAAACACTGCAACAATAACCGCTGCTACCAAGAAGATCATTATATCACCGACAAAATTAAAACTAAATGCAGAACCGTTTTGTCCAATCTCAATTCCCATTTGACCAAGGAAGTCACTAAAAGCCATTAATTATTTAGAATAGCTACCTATATAAAGTTTATGTTTTGTTAACAAAACTCTAAACTTGTAAAAAAGAAAATCCCCGTAAAATAATGGGGACAAAAATAATAATTTGTTTGATATGTTAAATCTTAACTCTAAGTGGTAAATTTACTTGCTTTTGGTTGAACAACCGCAATTACTGCGATAACAATTATAATTAAAATTACAATTGCAAGTAAAGTAAACCATACATTAGCGAAGGTAAAGAATGTGTTAGCACCAGCAGTTAAATTGTTAATAACTCCATTAGTGTTTGTTTCACCCTGATTGGTGAAAGTTGCAGTATATGAAATAGTAACATTTGTAAAATTACCGGTTCTACCAGCAGCCCCTACAATTGTTCCAGCAGCCGAATTAAAGGTGAAATTTGCAGCAGTAATGGCTTCATCATTCGTAGCGTTTATCACTGAAGTAAGTGAAGCACCTGTGAATGTTCCAACTGAGGCTTGACCTAGAGTGTCTGTTGTACCATTAATGAAATGACCTGATTCGTTTACTATTGAACTAGAAGTATCAACGAAACCTAAGTTTCCTGATAGATTCCCAAAAACAATTAAAAATAACAAACCAACTAAACCTAACACTAGAATTGCTGTGAAAGCTTTGGTTGATTCGTCAAGCTGTTTTACAATTGTGCCCATCTTCTAAGATTTTAACTTGAAAATTGACCGTCCTTACCTCTAACTTGTACCACTGCAATTACTGCAATAACAATTATAATCAAGATTACAATTGCTAATAATGTGAACCAAACGTTAGCGAATGTAAAGAATGTATTAGCTCCTGCAGTTAAATTGTTAATAACTTGATTAGTATTATTTGCTCCCGCACTATTTGCTGCGAAACCAAGATTATTTGACAAGTTACCGAATACAATTAAGAACAATAAACCAACTAAACCTAACACTAGAATTGCTGTGAAAGCTTTGGTTGATTCGTCTAACTGACTAACTATACGACCCATTTTTAAAAAAATATCCTCCTTTCAAATATTAAAAGCATAATTAACACAAGAATATATGCTTAATATATCTGAGTTAACACTTAAGTTAACACTATTTTATCTATTTTTATCTCTTTGTTAACAGAAACAACACAGGGAAGATTAATGAAGCAACTATTGTTGTTACAAGTACAGTAGTACCAATTAAGCCCATCGAGCTTAAAATTGCTGCAACTGACATAGTTGCATATCCACCTATGGCTAAGGAAGAAAGAATTGTACCTTTACCTTCTCTAGCGACTTCTCTAAAGAAGCTTAGTGAAGTAAACGTAAAAAAGATTACAAACAAGAATAAAGGATAAAAAGTAGGGGTGTCCAGGTTAGGGAAATTCAAAATACCTTGAAGACCGAGTGCTGACGAATTTTCTAATGTTTGATATGACATAATTAACTTCCTACTCTGTAGACCCTCCATGCCATAAATACTAAACTCATCATTAAAATTGCACCTAAAACATTAGCTATTTGGGTTGGAACGCCAAGAGTTGTGATTGGTAATAAAATTAAAATATTATAAGTTCCAGTAATAACACCTGTAAAAGTTTTTGTAACACCAACTATTGCAAATATAATTAACGAACCAAAGCCAGGGGCAGGATTTTCAGAGTCAAAGGCACCCTTACTTGTATTAACTGTTTGTTCATTTTGAGAAATATCGCCACCCAAATCAATAAACGTTCTATTAATTAGATCATTCTCTAATAAAGAATTTGGACCATCATTTTCAATTTGTAATTGAATCACAAACGATAAAGCAGCGAATGAAAATAAACTAATTAAACTAAACATTATAAATGTATCTCTAAATGAATGTGGCATCTTATGTTTGACCCTCCTGATTTAATTTCCAAATTAAAATAAGACCCATTATTATTAGCCACATTATAGCTGAACCCCTTCCCACAATTCCACCTTCTATCAAGAATAACATTGAACCTGCAACAAAGCCTAAGATAATACCCATGATTGTCATAGATTTAGATTCACTAAACATTAGACCCAGTGAAACTACCAAAAATAATAATAAAAACAAACCACTAAAACCTAAATCAATATCATTAGCAGCCTTGAAAAAACTGGTAAGGGCTAATTCATCATTAACAAAAACGTCAATTATTATTGTTTCATTACCTAAAGATTGAGCAATATTACATGTCAAAGTGGCTGAGGAAGATGTAATTGTTGTTAAACAAACAGAAGTATTGCCTAATTGATCCATTTTAGTACCATTCATAATAATGGTTCTAACACTACCATCATTAGTTGTAAAACTTAATGTCAAATCTCTAGATGTTGAATTAAAAACTAGATCTGTAGTGCTTATACCAGAACCAGTATCAGGATTAAAAGCACCAACTGTACCAGCTAAGGCATTCAAAGAAATGAAACATTGACCAATACTAGCATCGTCACAGAAAGCAATCAAATTATTAAATGTACCTAAAATAACATTATTCTTTGTAACAATATAATTATAAACAATATCATTAGCAACTAAATGAACTATAGTTTGCCCGTTAGAATCGGTAATCGGTAATTCAACGGTCTTGAAAACACCTTCAGACACATATTGACGATTAACTTGGATTAAAGCATTTTCAACTACAACGAAATCCGAGTTCTTAAACGTTATTTGGAATTCTGTAGATTCAGAAGTCTTAATATCAAAGAGTGTAATGTTCTGAATAACACTAGCGTTATCAATCGTTGAGTCTCTAATGTTATGGTATTCAATTGCTCTATCAGCTGCAGAATATTTGAATATGGCATCCAAGATATAAACTGTGCCATTAAACAAATCTGTTTCTGAACAAATGGCGTTCGGATTAGTTTGATTAAATTCAGTTGAAAAATTGATTACTTGAATGGATAGATCTTCACTAAACATTGTAACGTCAACTTCAACCGAAACATTGTTGCCACTACCATTTAAGATTAATTGAGTTGCTTCATCAACCACAGTAAGATTAAATAATACATTAGTGAAGGTGGAACAATTATCCAAACTTAAATCACTAACTGTTTGATTAGTTTCGCTAGTATTAACATTACTGGAGGCCGTTACAATATTCCAAATGAACGGTAGATTGGTTTGACCTGTAACCCCAGGAATAACAATTGATTCAGTTAATATAACAATAGGAAAATTACTGTCATCAATGTCTGCGGAAGTAACAACCCCATTATAAATAAAACTGGCAGATATCGGGGTTTCATTACCAAGATAATTTAATGTAAAAGATTCAGTGGATCCTTCAGTTGTGTTAAGGTTAAATGTTTGGTTATTTTGAAGAACATTATAATTCCATGAAACAAATGAACTATTTTCATTGCCTATTGTATCATTGGCATAAACGGTCAAATTGAAATTATCTTCTTCTAATATAAACTGAGTTGAATTCTTTATACCATTTACACATCCTTCTATTGTTATATTTGTACCATTATAATCAAACCAACAAGTATTTAAATTAGTATCACCCACTGTAACATTTAATGTTTGATTATTACCAATAATATTAAAATCTAATAATCCAACTGGGGTTTCTATGGTTATTTCAGGTAAAATATTATCAACGGTTAATGTTCTATTTTCCTCTGCAAAAAGACAAAAACCTGTTTGATTACAAGCTTCACAAGACCAAATCATTGAAACATCAGTAAATGTTCTATTAAATATTTGTGTTGTAATGGTCCCTGACAAGCCAGATGTAGTATTACGCACCTCAAAGCTACCGGTTTCATTTGTATATAATGACATGTTTTCTAAATTAAGACTAATACCAAAATCTGCTGAACAACTAAATGACGTAGTAGTATTGGTTGTTTGTAAATTATTTATAGGTGAATTTAGGGTAACTGTATCTTCTAAGAATGTTATCCCAATACCATTATTAAAAAGTTGTGTTATCTCTGCTGGACTCAAAGTTCTATTCCAAATTCCTACCTCATCAATCCCACCGTTCCAAGGTTCTTGAATAGCATCAACAAAAATACCAAATCTAAGAGGATTGGTTGTCCCAGTATTTAATGTCATAGATCCTTCTGCAACAAGTGTAGCATTATGATAAATTCTAGCAGTTGTCGTAGCACTATCATAAGTCATTGTTACCATTTCCCATACATCTTGGGATAATGTAGAATTAGACTGAATACCAGTTGGTTGGTTTTGGAAGAAGATTGAACCATTATTTTGTTGTCTAAAATGAAAAAGCTCACCATTAGATTCTGTGCCATAAGAGGTAATATCTCTAAAAGTTGTTATATCATCAGAATTAAGCCATAAATTTAATGTTCTACTTTGACCACCGATTGGGACACTAGCCAAAGTTAAATTAATAAAATTGTTTATACCGTCATAATCATAAGCTGTTAAAAGTATACCAGTAGTATTACTTGCACCATTATTTGTTGCGTTATTGTTACTTACAGAATCAATTATTACTCCGCCCCCTGTAATGTCCTGTTCATCAAACTTAAAATAATTTGTAATATTTAAATTAAGACTTTGACTCCAGACAGCCCACTCAGTTATTTCAATACCATAAAATGTCGGAATCCATTCGACCACATCGCCAATCTGTACATCTGTAAAAATCCCGATGATATAAACTCCTTCTGCTAAATCAATACTATTTAAATTAGTCCAAACTTCCCTTCTTTCTGTATGAGAACCATTAATAACCCGATTACAAACCTCAGTTTTATTACTTAATTCATTACACTCTAAACTATAATCATCAACAAAAACATCTTCAAAAGTTTTAACTTTATAGTCGAATTGCCTACTAAACTCTTTCAAGTTATCATTCTTATCATAAAATTTCATTGTTCTTAATGCTTCACTATACTGCTCTTTATTATCAATAATGAACTCTGCCACTTTCTGATAACCAGCTCCAACTTTATAATTTAATGGAGTATTCAATGTTATTTCGGCTATTGTATCCCCAAAACCTAAAGCGTTATCAATTGTCATTGTTTTAGTTGTAGCATTATAATCTCGAACATTATCCCATTCAAAAGCAGAAGCAAAACTTAGCATGAATATTCCAACCAACATAAACATCAATAATTTTTTCATTTTAAAATCCTGCCACCTCCGCTTCGTCTCTTGATCGTGGGATACCTGCATAAGTTAAAATCATTGTTATAAATCCTACAACCATTGTTATTTGTGGTAGAAATAAAGTGAATCTGGATGTGTTATTTAAATTGGCAATTATTAAATCGCTGAACGGAATTACTGCTAAAATTGTTTCATAAGCATTAGAAATATAAACTGCCAAGATATAAGCAAAGATTATTATAAGGAAATCTACCATGAAAAACAATTTGCTGGTTGAATTACGCATTACAAAACCACTAAGCATTATAGAAAATATGACGGCAAATAAAAAGAAAATACCAATCAAATCAGCTTTACTAAAGAACGCGTCATTAACTTTGCCGATAGTATTATCACTAGCTTCCGTTAAATTTACTTCACCAGCTACAAGATTGCCTTGGAAAGCATCATCGATGGTACTATAAAATAATAAAAAACTGCCCAAGATTAATACGAAAGCAAACGATACCGCAATCAAAACAAATAAGTCTACAGTTGTTTGACCTTTTTTATTCATTATCATCTTCAAACCCCGGATGATTTGCAACATCATTATAAATTTTATTCATTAAATTATGTTTATTATATAATCTAGTTATTACATTGTAGGAAAATTTAGGTAAGTTTTTATCTTTTCTAAACTTTTGAATCTCACGTATCTTCTGGTTAAAGTTTTTATTTATTCTTTGTAAAACATCTGTTTTGCTCATCGGCCTTGGATCCCCCTAGTTAATAGATTTACTAATCTTAAGTCTCGGGCAGCTAAGATGAAAAAGATTACAATGGTTGCAACAAAAAAGGCATACAATCCTGCGAGTAAGAAATTGAATATCATTTCAAAGAATCCTTGAAATTGTGTTAAGGTTACAAAACTACTAGAGATTGTAAACAAAATATTAATTAGCCAAGTGAAGAAAGCATAAGATAAAAACAAACAACCAAGTTTAGGATATTTCATAAATTCTACACCTATAACACGATTCAATTCGTTTCTTCTGTTACGTCCTGGCAACCCAATACCAGCCCAAAATGTAAAAATGAATAACATAAAAACACCAACAGTTAAAATAATATAAATTACAGATTCAGGGGTTGTTATTTGTGTTGAAATATTAGTAACCGTATAACACGCCTTGAATGGGTTATCCAGATTGCTTGTTCCCTGAACAAAATAAGTACCTATCACCTGAGTAATCGTAGAGTTAGGACCAAAAGAAAATAAATTGTCAGCCAGAGTCATCGGCGTATTATTAAATAAAACTAATGAATTTGGGTCTGTTACTGAGATGTTTAAAAAAGTACAAGTGGGACAAGTTTGAGTGATTGTAATATTAGAATTTTGTTGGAAGTTTCCCATGAATCCAGCAGCTTCACAAATTTCAGCACTACCAAATGAACTAAATATAATTATGAATAATAACGTAAACAAAAATTTATCACTTCCTTTATTAAAATACATTTTTATATCCTTCACTAAATAAGAATTACTTGCTTTAAATATTTTGGCTTTTTGGTGGAAAATATGTTAACTTAATTTGGAACTATTTTTTGGAATTTATTATCGTAACTCCACTCAGTTATATGAAGTATAATAATAATTAATAAACTAAAAAACATTAAAATATCACCTAAAGATAATCTCCACTTCACAATTTGATGATTATCCGCTAAAAAATAATAATTTATTTCATCATTGTTTTCGTAAGAAAAATGTGTGTCAATATATTTGATTGGTAAGTCATCAATCTTTACGGGCATTTTACCAGAGTTATTAGCAATAACAACAAAATTCATTGTTAAGCCAACCATAGTGATAACTGTGAAAATCCAAATTATATATGTTAATATATATTTTTTCTTCCAATATTGTATTTCGTTTTTTGTCATGTTATTTTGATTTGTGATTAGTATGAATGAGAGTAGCATGATCTCTCTAAGCCAAATTTAATTTATCAATCCCCGAAGGGACCAAGGTACTTACACGATGAACAAAAGTTTTGGAGTGTTTGCCTCATTATCTTTTTATACGTGGGTTATCCTGGATGATTGATGAGTGTGAAAGTTATTCAACCTTTTCAGGTGTTACTTTTTCAACTTCTTTAGTTTCAGTTTCGTCTTCGTCTTCTACAATAGTATATCTAGTGTTCTGTTTAGTACCAGTTTGTAAAATCTTAAACTTGGTTTGGCCTTGAGTTCCCTTTTGGACCAATTGTCCATAAACAGGGTTCTTAACATTTAACCACCAAACTAATTTTTCATCATTAACAGTAACAGGAATGATTTTCTTAAGATTACCATTTTCAGGGTCAGTCCATTTGTCAAAAGGTACTGAAAAATCAATCTCAATATTTACCATTTTGTTTTCTTCTAAAATTAAAGCAGGTAATCTATCTTCGTCAAAAGCATTTTCTTTCAATTCTTCAGCTTCTTTTTTTAACCAGTCAGTATTAGTTGTTTGTTCTTCCATTTTTTTGTGTCTCCATAATTTAGTTAATAACAACGGGAGGGTAATAAGTAAATTGACGGTGAAGAAAAAAAACCCTATCACCACACCCATTGAGTATGATTTGTTAATATGAGTTAACACTCAAATCATCAATTTCCTCCCTTTCTTTACGCAAAATAGAAAAACAATCATGATATTCACAATCAATAAAATCTTGAGCATTCATCTCAGATCTAAATCTAAAGGGGTTCATTTAAATCCCTCCAATAAACTACTTAATAAATTATTACAAGCACCTTGTAACGTATTGTTATCTTCTTCTAAACGAATTTTATTAGCAGTGTAATGAACGGGAACATAATCTAAAGGATTCATATTAAACCACCTCCTGCTAGTTTATCTTTTTTATTCAGTTTATCCATGAATGCTTTCTTTAAACATTTTATCGTATTATCTGTTCCTGTTTCAGCAAAAACAATACCATAGACTTGTAATTCAAAATCATCTTCTATTTGTTTTTCTTTACTTATGAACTCTTTGACATTATGAACAACTATTTTATTACCATCAAAAATCTTTGAGCTTAAATTAAATTTTTCCATTATTCTGACACCCCCACCATTACACCTAATTCTTGACCCATCTTAATTGTCTCTTTCTTAAGTTGTTTGGCTTTACGCTTACCATCACACTCATGTACCCAAATTTCAGTGGGAGTCTTGGCCTTGAAACCACAATAATCACACTCATAATCTAAAGATTCAGAGTTCATGTTTAAGATCCTCCACACTAGTGATAGTGAATGTTATTTTCTTTCCTGCAACCAAGTTATGAATCTTCCTCTCATCAACTGAAAAGTTAACGATTAAAGAGTCACCCCAGTTTTTTAATATTTTTTCCATACTAAATGTTATTAAATGTTATTTATATACTTTTTGGTTCTACTTTGAAATGACATTAGTCTAATACCTCCAATGTATGATTAATCCTAAAAACAATTAAAAACGATTCTTGAAGGGTAAAAACTCTTGAAAACACCATTCCTACAGTGGTCTTCATTCAGATATCCCCTCAAATTCCTTCAGGGTTAAACCCGTTTGTTTTATCTCTTCCTCTGAAAAACTACCAGAACTACCAGAACTACCATAGTTTGAAGTTGATTTTACACGTAGAAAATGACTTGAATCTTCGGTAGTTTTAGTAGTTCTGGTAGTTTTTAACTTAAAATTTAACAAAACTACTTGTGATGTCTTATTAAACTCATCAATTTTAACTTGTCTTTTCCCAATTTCAACACCCTCTTCTCTCAAAATTCTGCCTATTTGTCTTACAGATTGGATAGAAACATGGTTTTTCTTAGCAAATTCATTAAAATCTCTACAAAAATCTTTCAAAATATATTGATATCCTAATTCCTCTTCACAATGAACCTCTAAAAATCTACCTACTGGGTTGGCTCTTTCTTCATATCTTTCCATTCTTTCTTGAAAATTACCTTCATTTGTAAATTTCTGAGATTTATATAATTCATTCAATATCCTTAAAACTTTTCTAGCGAGGTTTTCAAATTCTTCATCAGGAATACTTTCTATTATTCCGTGTTTTATTTCTGTAAATTGATTTGGAAAATCTATAATTAACCATTTCCTATAAAATCCCATAGTTTTATCCGGACTTCTTGGTAAACTATTTGTAGCATTAATTAGAGTTGTAGGTGATGGTTCAGTAAATGGGGTTTTGCCCTTGAAACAGTATCTTATATCATCTTCACCACTAATCTTTTTTATTTGGTTTGTATTTTTAAGATCGTCTTGTGAAACTTCTCCCATAATACACAATAATTTTTTATATATTACTGCTGTCTCAAATTGATTTGATGAAAGTTCTTTCAATTCAGATGAGCAAATATTATCTTTTCCAATAAATTTTGAAATTAATTTAAGATATGTTCCCTTTCCATTTGATCCACCACCAACTAATGCAATCATTCTTTGCATGAACTGTTCAGAGCAGGCCGAATAAGCAGTTATTTCATCTAAGGTAGGTTTATATTTTTGACCAACCCATTCTAAGAAAAGTGCATCTATTGTTGGTGTTTCTTCACTTTCTCCTGGTTTCCAAGGAATAGGATTCGTAACAAAATACTCTGGCGTTGCATCAAATTCTTCATTTGTTTTAAAGTCATAAATTTTATCTTTAAATTGTACCCAACTTAATGGTGCCGTTTTTGGTTCTCTCTTTCTTCCATATTGTTTTATTGCGTTTATAATTTCAGATTTATTCTTAGAACTAATTGTGTCAACACCCAAACTTGAAATTCCATTTAACATATCAACATCATCTTTTATATCATATTTTTTTAATTCATCATCCCATACTAAAAACAATCCTGCCCGATTATAATGAAATGGTGTAAGATTATAAAATTGTTCAACCTGACCTTGAATACCAAATATACCAAAAGAACTAGAAACTTCATATTCTGGGATTAATTCCATTTTAACAGCTTCGTCATATGCTTGTTTTATTGCGGCTTTATCACCCTTAATTTTTGACAGACCTGCACCCTTATGTGGTGTTCCACAATCTTCACATTTTCCGTACCCGATTTTTACACAAAGATATTGAACAGCGTTTAAAGAGACCATATGTCTCCAACAATGTCCAAGAGTCCCATCATTGCTTAACGAAAAATTTGCATCGGTATCAGACTCATGTAATGGATGTCCTGACCTACTTTTTTCTGGAACAATTTCTAAGATATCTGATACCTTCAAATTAAACAACTCAGAATATTTTCCCTTCTTTGTCTTTTCTTTCTTGATATCTTCTTGGTTTTTGATGATGGCTTCTGATTCTATATTTTCTTTTGCTTTCTTCTTGAATATTTCTGGTAAATCACTCAATCCCATTTCTCTTGGTTGCCTTTCATCTTTAACAGTGTAATAACCTAATCTATCGTCATCCTTTGCATACTCCGGTAATTTATCAAAAGCCTTTTTATCTTTTCCACTATCAAAATTAAACGCAACAAAGCTTCCACACGACAACACATATTGATTTTTACTTCTTATTTCCCCATTATCTGTTGGTAGGTTAATTTTTGCAGAACCATCCTTATCCCATCCGAAAGCGTGTGCCCCAGCTCTCTTTCTTGAAGTGACTGTTAGTGTATCTTTTGGTAGTTGTTCTAAATATTCATCTTCATCAATATCAATAATAATTAAAGGGTCTCCTTCTCTTGCGGATATCCCCACGTTATATCCTTGTCTTATCAATTCGAGACACTGTTCTTTATTTACTCTAGCAGATTTGTGGTGCCATGAACCTTTTGAATCTGGGTTTAAACTTATTATCGCTTGAGGTGCAGGATCTTTTCCATTTTTCTTACATGGAAAAAACCAAGGGTTATAATCTTTAGGGGCATCTCTCATTAAACAATCATAGAACTTTTCAAATTCTTCTAAACAAATTTTTTCAGATCTTTCTAATATTTTTATAACCTCTGCCATTTTTGTCCCCATCTTTTTTTGATTAAATTATAATTGGTAATTTGGATATAAGGTCTCAGCTCGTCTTCAGTATTCCCTATCAAAATTCCCATAGCAGGTTTTTCGTCAAATTTATCTCTAATTTCACCATAATTATTCCACAAGATTCTTACATATCTAAAAGTGTCCCTTCCTTCCATCCTAGGAATTATCTTATAAATTTTACTTACTTGATATTTTGATCTTTCAACACCTCCATGCCAATTATCTTTATAATCCTCTTCATGGAATAAGAATCCATCTAAAGAACCCTGTGTCGCAATCAAGAACCCTGTGATTTTTATTTCTCTTTTTTTGATATAGTATTTAGTTTTTTTGTTAATATATTTTTTATAATATTTTTCAATGATTTTGAATGCTTGTATTACGTTCCTAGATTTAGAATTATCCTTTACTTCAATTGCATAAAACTTTTTTTCGTTTCCTTTTAATTCAACAATTAAATCTGGTTTTTCTTGTATGCCGTTTACTTTAAATATTGGTGCATTTACTTCATTTTTACTATTAAAATAAACTTCTTTAATATTATTGGATTGAGTTTTAAGCCAATCCCATAATTGAATTTCCACTTTTCTTTCCGGTTTCATGGTTTAATCTCCTCTGATTCTTTAATTGGTTGATATGGTAAGACATCATAAATATCTACTAAAAATAATATATCTTGTTTAACTGGTTGACCACCCCTATCTAATTTGGTAATTTCATAATAACGATTATCAATTAATTCAGATTTAAATATGCAACTTAGAGATCCTACGGGTTTCAACTTAATATAAGCATTCCATCTATTCTTAAAATAAATTTCAGCTTTTACCTTATTACTTTTTTCTTTATCGTTTTGCATTGTTTATCACCTCTCCTTCTCCGGAGAAAACATTAACCTTTCAGTTATTTATTCTTTATATAACTTTAGTTAGTATCATATAATTACGACACTTCCCGTCCCACCTACGACATGAGGTCCCTGGGATTAGGGTCACAGTTTGTTATTGTCCTTGGGTCCTTCTTTACCATCTCACATTCTCCAGTAATGTAGTCTTCTTTAATAATTTTATATTTAATTAAGTGTTCTTTCAGTATTGATTTAGGAATTGCCTTTAAGAACTTCTTCATAATCTTTTCATAATCTTCAGACTTCTCTTTATAGTATTTTTCGTTATTTGGTATCACGTTTCACACCCTTACATTTATGTAATATTAATTCTGACTGTGCTGTAAAGTCCTCTTGACAGATTACACAGTACCATCCATTAAACTTATTATCTCTCATCCCTGCACCCCTGCTGCTATTTGACACAGTGTGGCCATTGGGACAGCTTGTAAGCTATTATTATAAACAATTAGTATATTACCTGTCTGTGTTTGTTGTGTTGCTAGATCCACTAATGCATCACTTAATCCAGTTTGATACCCTTGATTATAAATTTTATCTAAATATTGTGGCACTGTAAATAATCCAACAATTACTAATAGTAAAATAACAATTGCTACATTCTTTAGAATCCCTCTCTTTAATATTTTTTTATCATTTGGTAATTCATATTCTTCCATTATTTTTTAACCTCCTTCTTATCTTCTTCTAAGACCCATTCAAAGATTTCTTTTTGTATATATAAGTTTCTTTTTTTATGGCTGGTTAGAACTATTGTTTGATTAATTATGAAACTTTTACCCTCGAGGGTATCATTAATAATCTTTAATTCATCTTTTATTTGTTGTTCAGTTTTCATTATCCACCTTCCTTTTTAATTCAAATCCTTTTGCTAAGATAAAATACAGTCTACTATTCCCACAATTAGAACAAACATACTGTTTGTTATCATCACTTTTCTGTTTAAAACATCTTGAGCATACAGCACAACGATTTGAATCATTCATTTTAATGGTTGTCTCCTTTCTCTTCAAAAGTGTAATTGTCTATTAAGAATAATTCAAAATCGTTTGTGAACCATCTATAATACCAATAATTTAATGCATGAATGTGTGGAGTTCTCTCAACCCATTGTCTCATTGCTTTTGCTAATTTTAATTTCCTTGTAGATTTCATTAGTCTAATCATACTTTGTTTAACATTCTTTGGGACCTTGATTACATATCGGTGGATAGATCTCTTTTTCATTTCTTACCTCCAGGTTTCATGCACGTCTGATCGTACCGATCAGAAGGTGCAGAGTCGTGTGTAAATAGGTAACATAATGAACCTAGTAAAACTAATGTTAAAATCCCTGCCAAAACAAATGCCTTATCACCTAGGCTAATCCAAAAGTAACTGGCATCTAATACACTAACCATGTTGTTCTCCTGTGCATGGGGATGCGTAATCATTTTTCACCATAAATCACTTCCAGTTCTATTTCTAGATTCTTCAATTCTTTTTAGTTGTTTTTTGGACGAACCAACATTTACTATTAAAGAAAAAATATTTAGGAAAAGATTATTAAGACTACTTAATCCTTGTTTTAATTTCATTTTTGACTCCCTTCGTTTAATTCATCTTTTATGCACTTTTGTAAAATTAATCCTGCAACAAGAACAATCGGGAATGCAACTAACACAAAAATCATTTGCCAATCCGCAACAGTATAGGTAACATCAATTAATTTTCCACCAAATTCTTTACTACACATTGACTTTAAAGGGACCATAATATTCTGACTCATGTTTCCGTAATTACATATCATTCTTCAACCTCGTTTTGTTCTGATAAAACGTCCTTTATTTTAAAGTCTCCACATTGAACGTGATTGATAAACAAATCTATTTCATCAACTCCATAGATTTCTTCTTTTAGATAATTGCCATAACAATTTGAACAGATCATATATCCTCTATAAATTGTTAAATCTTTTTTAATAAGGTTGCAACAACAACAAAAGCTTTTATCCATCTTCCTTTACCTCTTGTTTAGGAATAGAGTAATTTTCTCTTAGAATATCAACTTCCCATTGGATTTCATCTATTAATCTTTCAATTTTCCAAAGAAAATCGTTTATTCTTTTTTTATTCATCTTTCACCTCAAATAAGTAATCCATTTATTTACACCACCTATAATCTGATGTTAAATTTGAGGGAGATGATTGTCCATATTGAGTACAAGACCTTATTACTGTCCCCAGTTCCTCACAATTCCAATATTCATTATCCCAATTAGTAAAGCCTAACCAATTCTCTTCTGTATATCCTTGTCTTACACATTGATAATTATCCGTATTATATTCTTCACAATGACTTACCATTGGAACATTTGTTTCACAATCTTGGTAAGTAATACTCCACGACAGATAGCCCATCAATCCTAAAAATATAAAGAAGAAACATACGTGAATTAGTGGTGTTACTTTCATTTGTTCCCTCCATCGCTTTGTATCTCAATTGCGTAGTTCTTACCTATTTTATATGCCTTCTCTATTGCTACTAAAATTTTATGTTCAACCCAATATTCAATGTCCTCACCTGCCACTTCTTCAAATTCTTCTTCACACTCTTTCATATATTTTTTCTTAAATTTGGTTATTTCTTTCATTTCTTTTCCCCCATTTTTGCGTACTTCTTTAAATTAATTCTTTTACCATTCTCCTTTAACCAAATCAATTTAGCATCTTCACAATCCGCCTCATTATCCAATGCCCAGATAATAGTCTCAATATCCTCATCAACAGAAAATGACCTCATTAAAGAAAACCCCTCACCTTTAATAAATGCCTGATATTTATTTTCCATCTTTCTCTCCTACGTTTGATTGCTCCAAAGCGAACTTCTTTCCTGATTTAGGTCTTAGTATGCAAACCATTGAAGGGAAAGGAGCAGGATGTGAATGACCTGAAAACTTTAATCTTCCTTTGATGAATCTTATTTCTGCATGAGGCAAGAGGTATTTGTGAAATCTGTTTGTATCAGTTCTTGCAGGAACTAAGAAAACTACCAACTTTCCTTTCTTCCATTCCTCAAAACCTTTTTCAATCCATAAGTTTTGTTGTCCTGAAGTGTAAGGAGGATTAACAAAGTTTCTTTCTTTCCATTGACATTTTAATCCATCAACCTTTCCACCATTAGTGTAATTCTTTGTGGGGCAAGGATCAAAATTAAACTTAAATTCTTTGTTTAATTTATCATAAAACTCTTTAGGTGTTGTCCAATCTTGTTTCAAACTTGTAAACCCAACCTTACTAATTTTCATTTTTGTTCCCTCACCTCATCAAAAACGTACTTTTCTTTAGCCATTTACAAATCTCCCTTTCAGAATTATTTCTTTTCTTTCAATACAATCTCCCCATTTATTAGATTTAATACACCTATTTCTTTTTTCTAAGTAAATTGGAATGTCCATTACTTTATTATCACATTCATAACTTACAGTTTTTTTATAATAATCTCCACCAATTGCGTTTATTCGTTTCCATCCATCACCAAATCTATAATCCGTTAATTCCATATTTTGTTTTTTACATTCATCCCTCATAATCTTTACATCTTCTCCAGTCCATTTATAATAATAATATGCACCAAAACTTCCAAAAATTATTAACCCTACCATGATTAGGATTGTAATTATATTTGCAGTATCTTCATTCATTTTTCAGTTACCTCATTTCGTTCTTTAGCGAATAATTCCATAGACTCCTCTGAAAACTCTTCTAAAGCATATCTAATTATCCCTTCAAATTTTGGGTCAATTCTTCCATTAACAGGGTCTCCTGCCATTAACCATTCAACCCATTCTTCTCTTTTTTTCTTTAATTTAAGTTTCAATTTCATGGTGCTGTCTCCTGTTCTAATGCGTCTATGAAACCATTTTGATAATCATAATCTATTTCCATATTCGTTAATTCTGAAAGGGCGTCAATATCATAAGGTCGTCTAAATAACCCATACTTCTTCCAATTCTTTTTCCAAAACTCTTCGGCTAATTGGATTATTAATTTTCTTTTATCTTTTGCTTGTTTAAGATTCATCTTCGCCTCCGACAGTATTTGCGAACAATGTGTTTTGTTCTAGTCTTTTGTTTGCAATATCAACGTATTTTTGTTCTTTCTCAATACCTATAAAATTTCTTCCTAATTCCTTACAAGCAACTGCTGTAGTTCCAGAACCCATAAAACAGTCTAAGACTACTGATTCTTTATTTGATGAATGCTTTATTATACTTTTAATCAAGTCTAAAGGTTTTGGAGTAACGTGACCAATCTTCTTTTCAATATCATAATTCCAAACAGAATGATGAGTCTTTTGATTATTAAATACAAATCTTCTTTTATCATACTCACCCTTTTCATGTAATTCTAATAATTCCTGATAAGATTTTAGTTCACCCTCAAAACCCAATGACCTAATATATTTACTCAACCCCATATATTGTTGTTCCGTATACAAGATTGGTTGACATTCACCAAAAAATAAACCTCTATAATTCCCTGTTTTTCCTGACCAATCACAATAAAATTTATTTGCATTAGTAACATTACCCCCATTTTCATATATCAAATTTTTCACATATTTTTTAATCTCATTAACTGCAAATAGATTTAACTTTTTATCTTCATAATCTCCTTGAAATGTATAACATAAAATGTACTCTGCCATTTGTTGATAATTCCTAAGATTCTCTACACACACATAACCATCTAAGAAACCCTTTCTTGGACTAGATTCAAATCTTTTGTTCCATACAATAAATTGTCTAAATCTAAAATTGGTATCTTTCCTAAACCATTGCATAAAATCAGCAACAACCTCCATCTCTGAATGAAACATATAGAAAGTTCCATTATCCTTTAAAACTCTTTGAAGTTCTAATATCACTTCCTTCATCCAGTTTTCATAGTTCTCAATATCATCCCATGAATCTTTTTTAATATTATAGGGAGGGTCAATCACTACTAAGTCAATTGTGTTGTCATCCATCTTTTTCATCTCTTCTATACAATCACCATGATGAATCTGATTAATTTCTAACATCTTTATCTCCCTTTGGTGCTAAGTTCTTCGCATCTGCGACAGCCCTGTTGTATTCTAAAATTGTTTCTTCTTTTAATAAACCAATAGTTATAGAGGTTAAACCAAAACCTAAAGTATACACAACTAACGAGGCAATCCAATTAGGCATAATCCATCCAAGTATTCCTGTTGAACCTGCAACAAAGATTACTAAGGTTTCGATTTCATATGCTTTTTTCATTATCCTTGCCCCCATTCTTCGCAAGTACGTACATTTTATTATTTTTGAATCCTATATGACCCACATCAATTAAAACTCTAAACAAAACTGCTATCTGTGATTTATGCAATTCATCAAAAACTAATGGTGTTATTGGAAGTTTCTTTGGTTTATGTCTTTCTTCTTCAAAAAAAACAACAGCGTCAAAGAAGTTATCACTTCCTGTCATGTCTATTATAGTCTCTCTAATCTTTTTAATTACCTTATCCATCTTGTTCCCCTCCTGATGAAAAAGCGAAGTTCAATGGTTGTTGTTTAAGTCTATCTTCTGCAATCTTACAATATGCTTCATCAATCTCTATGCCTATGAAATCCCTCTTTAATAGCTTACAAGCAACCATTGTTGTCCCAGAACCCATAAATGGGTCAAAGACAATTTGTCCCTTATTACATTTAATTAATTCTCTTATAATTTTCAATGGTTTTTCTGTTGGATGTAGATTATTTCCTGTTCTTTCTGCATTAATTACATCGGGAATCCTTTTTTCAAACTCATGTTCTTCCATAGCATAAAAACAAATTGCTTCCCATTGTCTTCCATGTTCATGTTTCAAATCCCCCATACTCCAATTATTCTTAACCCATGCAATCACACTCTTTGGTTTTGGCATATCTTTTAAATTATCCCACCTACAAAATACATAAACTGCCTTTTTTGTGACTCTGAATATCTCATCTAAGAATTCAATGGGAAATTTATCATCATTTTCAATTACTTTATGTTTCTCTTTTCTATAATTACTTTGAAAGCTCATCCCATAAGGAGGGTCTGTGATTGTAATGTCTACACTTTTATCTTTCATTTCTTTAATCAATTCAAAACTATCCCCACAAGTTACTTTATTTAATTCCATCATTATCTCCTTGTTCGTTTAATTCCGATTTAATGCACCTGCAAATCTTCTTTCCTTCATACATTGTTATTGCTTCACCTTTTCTTACTATCTCACCGTCGCATTTCTTACACCATCTTGTACTCCCAAAATCACTTACCATAGTCTTTATGTAACTCCTTTTTACTTTCTTTTTCTACTGGTGTTTTTGCAATGTTTCTTTCTATTTCGCCTTGTTCTTCTACCGTAAGGTTATCGTTCTGAACGCTATGCTTACGTTGAGGTGCTGGTTTGTCAGGTTCTTGGCACTCACTACAATCATCACCATTCTTAGTACATGTACAGATATTTTTTTTGTTCTGAGTTAAATCCTTTACCTTCTCAACATGAAAAGAACCGTTAGAATCTGTAAATCCTTCTGCCATAGCAATAACATTTTCGCTTGGGTCAGGGAATAAGTATTTTTCTTTACAATCATTACACATTATTTCTGCACCTGAACAAATTTTAAAACCTTCAATAGTTTTATATTCTTTTCCACAACCCTTCGGTTCTGAAATGTCTTGGTCTAAGTCACTAGCAGGACTGTAATCTGAATGTTCTCCTTTCCTAGCTTTATGTTTATTAATTGATTCCATTGCATCATTGTCATTTAAGACTTCTTTTGTTTCGTCTTGGGAAGCGTCAAGATTATCAGGAGAGGTCTCCGACTCTGAGGATGTTAAACAACCACATGGCACTTGTTTTACCTGTTTTTCTTGACTGTCTTGATTTGTGTAACTCAATGCACCTTGTAATTCAATTTCTAGTTTAATCTTTTGTACAAACTTCTTTAATAGTTTTTTATTTTGAGGATAAGCTTCTTGCCAAATTAATAACTCATTCCAAATTATTTGTTTATAATTACTCATGTTTTCCTCCAGTTTCGCTATCGTTCTCAACCTTGCATTTTTTACATAATTGAAATTCATTGCATACTAAACTATCTGTGACTTGTCTTTCCTTAACAGGCAATTTTTTACCACATCCTTTTTGGTTGTGTTTTTGTGGTACAGAAACGTTCTCCTTCAAGTCTTCAATAGACCACTGAATATCTTTACAAAATGGTGACAAAAATTGAATTAATCCACCATTTCTTTTATCAAACATTCTACTAGAGATTCTTACTAAAGCTTTATCTTTGATAATTTTAATTTCTAATTCAGCCATCTTGTACTCCTTCGTTCTCTTTAACGTCAATGAAATCATTCTCTACTAATTCATCAATTATCTTTTCAACCTTAAAAAAGCTTATTAAATCTGTATTACCATCCACATTTTCCTCTTCCCATAAAGCTATTAATCTTATCTTCAGTTTTTTATAATTTAAAATTTTCATTCTGTTACCCCTTTGTTTTCTTTTACGTCCTTTAATAAAATCTTCAAAATCTTATTTATTCTTTTAAGGTATTTCTGATTATCTTCATAGTCAAATTTCTTAATAGTCATATAACCACCATCGTCAAAATCTAATTTAATGGGATAAGGATGGCTGTGTTCGTTGGTGTGATGTCCACATTCACATACAGAATCGTCTATACATCCAAGATTCTCACAGTCGTTACAAGTCTTACAAAAACCACAATCTTTACAAACCTCATGGTCTGAACCATCCTCGTATTCTTCGTGCATTGTCTTAGGCTTTGGTTTGGAGTCTTGTACGTCACTAATCTTATCAACTCTTCCTTTTATAAATCTCAAATCTTTTTTTATCTTCTTAATTGCCCCTGCATCAGCATACTCAAGATTCCCTTCAATTTGTGATAACATTAAAAGGATATTATGTTTCAAACTCCCAAACATTCCATTATAATATTCGTTTGTGGTTGAAAAAACGTTCTTTCCAATAACTACATTATGTTCTAATTGCATATGTTTAAGAATTGCATATAATGATTCATGTGTATATTTACACTTCTTAAAACAACATCTGAATTTCATTCTTCTTCCTCCTCAATAAGTTCAGTTAAAAGTTTGTGTAATTTATTACAAACCATTACAAATGAAGTACTTGCAATAGTTAAGACTACAAGTCCAACTCCTACGAATATTACATTAATTATTTCTATTGTTTCCATCTTTGTTCTCCTTCATTGATTTTATAAATTCTTGTTTTGTTGTTGGGTGTCCAAAAATTCTCATAAAAGGTTTAACGAAAAATAAAGGTTTTATAAAATAATGGTCAGCAACCATTTTTCTCAATTTTTCTTTTTCAAAATCATCCATTGTACACCTGTCTATAAGTCTCCGGATTAATATATCTCTTCCCATCAGAACAATTAAAGAACTCATGGGTAGCTCCACCAAATCCACCACCAGTTGTCATGTCTGATTCACAAATAATTCCATTAGGCATCTTATAGCTTGTTATAGAATCATCATATGACACCCATATAAGGAGTCCTATGAGACCAATCAGCATTAAAATTAAAAATAAAAATAAGTGCTGAAAAGGATCTTTATAATTTTCTGTTCCAAAACCACTCATCGTTTTCCTCCAACCTTCGTATTACTCCGAAATTGTGGTATTTTTTTATCAAACAATCTCCAGCATATCTGTTCATAACTTTCTCCCCTCTGACCATGCTTGTTTAAGAATCTAAGAAATCCGACACTACACTTCATAGAGGTAGTGTCTTTATTCTTCTTTTGCGGTAAAACTTTAACGTCTTCCATGTTGAATATACCTAATATACCTAGTATATAAACCCTTCGATTGTATTTCCAAAGATCTATCAAACAAACCTTACACATAAACTCTCTCTGTAAACCATTGAATACTACGTCTAAGCCGTTCTAACAAAAGTTAATTTGTTTAAGTTCATAATGTATAACTTATAATTTATCTGGACTCTATAATTGTCACATTTGTTGAATTTGAGACAATTTCAATTGATCTTGATTCTCTATCTTTCAAAACTTCAACATAACCAGATAACCAATCTTTAATTATTTTATCTTGTTTTGCTTCCAGTTGAACTCTATTTAAATTACCACGTTCAAATCTATGAGTTCCTAGTCCATATGTTTCATTACTAAATCTATTTAAAACTTGATACATTCTAAATTCACAAGTTTCAACATCACAAACAAGCGGTGTTGTTTCAGGTGTTGAAATATTATACTCAGCTAGTTTAATTTTCTCATCCCTAGTTAATGCAATATCAATGTCCCGAATATTAAAGACAACTTGTGCTGTTACAATTACTATTAAAAAAGCCATGACAAAAATTATTAAATTTTTCTTTTTCATTTTAATTACATCCTAGTTTGGACATTACACCTCCTGTTGAATTATAAAATATCATTTGACAAGTAGCATTAAATCCGATGCTAGCCCCATTACCTAAAAAAAATCTGTCTCCAATACTTAAATTTGCATTGATAGTAACATTATTTTGAAATTCAGAGGTTCCATTAACTTCAAAGTCAGCAATAGAAGAAGATACACTAACGTCTGAAAAAACACCTATTCGATCTTCACTAGCGTCAACATTAAAAGCATTGTCATTATTATTTGTTGCGGATCTAAAATCGAAATCACTACCACCTATAAAATTAACTACAAACTCATCAACTTGTAATTTCACAGCATTGTGTGGTGCAGAATAAGACAAAGTAAAAATAAAGTCTGCACCACTCGTGTAAGAAATTCTACCTCCCCCCCCAGGACTAGCCATAAGTAAATCATTACCATTATTAGTGAACTTAAATTCTCTACCAGACAATCTGTTGGTAAGAAATCTAATATCTGCATTTGTGTTATCCGTTCTTTCAATAAGGATACTTTCATTAGGTATTGTTAAATCGCCTAACGAATTAAAAAGAAATTGAGTATCAACATTAATAGACATAAGATTACTAGTAGTTATATTATTGTTTACATCAATATTAGTTGCTGTTATGTTTTCCACAGTTAAATTATTAGTGATATTAAAATGCGTAAAGAACCCTTCATTAGCTGTAACATTTCCCGAAGCTGTAATATTTCCACCGGATATTATATCACCTGTCCCTGTGGAAATATCTCCGGACGTTGTCATAACATCACTTGTTTGAAACTTTGCAAAACCGGCATCAAAGAAATCTAAAATAGTACTTCCGAATTCATCCATTAAAATTCTATTATCTACATCTAATACTGTAATGTCTGCTAAGTCATTAATGACTGCTGTTGAAATTGAAGTTGTTGCGTGTAAATTTACTGTTGTTAAATCTCCATTTACAAACACAGAACCCAAACCAACCTCTCTTGGATTTATCACAAGATTAGCACCATTATATGTTATTGAAGCATCATTTGCTAGACCAAAAAATAATTTAAAACTGTCAGAAGGAATGGCGACATCACTTCTAAGACTTATT
>SDBV01003176.1_pt1 | contig 24475 bp, 19 predicted proteins | sample 2277081 | NCBI WGS metagenome assembly SDBV01 (sample SAMN10402039, study PRJNA504765) | marine sediment metagenome | isolation source: marine sediment core GS10_PC15, 223 cmbsf | place: Arctic Ocean: Southern Knipovich Ridge | collected 2010 | reverse complement strand
CTTCTTCCTGAATTCCACCCGAATCAGTCAAAACTAGGTATGATCGGCTAATTAAGTGTACAAGTGGTTGATATTCAAGTGGAGGGACTAAAGTTATACTTTTTACACCATCAAGCAACTCATGGACTGGACCATGAATATTAGGGTTTAAGTGCACAGGATAAACCAAATGCACATTCTCAAAAGTCTCGGCAATTTCCTTTAAGGCTTTGCATATTTCACGAAGGGGTTTCCCATGGTTCTCCCTACGGTGAGCAGTAACTAAAACTATTCGCTTCTCCCATGGAATATCCTTCAACGGGCTTTTGCCAAGATCATATGGTTGTTTAACCACCCAATTCAGAGCATCGATTATTGAATTGCCAGTGACTATAATTTGATCGTGAGGTATATTTTCTTTTAATAGATTTTCACGGGCTCTTTCTGTAGGAGCAAAGTGCAAATCAGCTGTTACTCCTACTACTTTGCGATTAAGCTCTTCTGGAAAGGGTTGATATTTATCGCCAGAGCGTAATCCTGCTTCTACATGACCTATCTTGACCTTATTATAGTGAGCAACCAAACTGGTAGCCATAACAGTTGTCGTGTCCCCCTGGACCAAAACCCAATCTGGTTTTTCTTTTACAATCATAGCATCCATCTTTTCAAAAACCTTTGAAGCAAGATTTGAAGGCGACTGATCTGGTATCATTAAGTCCAGGTCATAATCAGGAGTAATACCAAACAGATTAAGCACTTGATCAAGCATTTCCCGGTGTTGAGCGGTTACACAACATTTAGAAATAATTTTATCCGAATGTTGACTCAATTCTCTCAAAACAGGCGCCATTTTAAGTGCTTCCGGACGTGTACCAATGACAGAAAGAACTTTAATTTTCTTCATAAGATAAAATAATAGACAGCATTAGCGAGATGGTGTGGATAAATAAAATTGAAGAAAGTAAAAATACTTTAAATTATGTGTACTCCGTCAGTAAAATATCCTGTAAATCCGGTCTAATCAATTTTTTTCTCATCTGTGCCCTATTCCATTACAGGCTTAACCAACAACAGCCTTCCACGTTCTTCTTTCAATTCTATTTCAAATATTTCCTTACCAGGCATGAGTTCAGCAATTTTCGTTTCATCCTCTGCATCTATAACCACCATGGGTTTGTCAACAGGTACTCGAATCTTCAATTTTGTAGATATAGGCTTATAAGTGGTATAGTCTGCCACATATATCAAGATACGTTCCCCAAGTCGCCTGGCCCTGAGGCTTCGCATCATTTTGAGTTCTGGTGGTAGATTTCCGAAAGTCACATCATTAGCAGGTTCGCCATCCAGGATAATATCCTCATACTTTACGATTAATCGGTTAGCCCGGGCCATCTGTCTCAAGTCTCCAAGATCTATAGCATTGGCAGAATAGACGCCGTAACCTTCCATCCCAGCAAGTGCTCCTTCCAGTATTTGGTATTTCATTTGGCTTCGTGGGTCTAACTGACAAGATGGATTGCTAAAGCCAAGACCTGGGGACAACAGTGGGACGGTTCTTATAGCAATGTCTTTTGATGCCTCTACAGACCTGGCAATTGCATCACCAACACGCTTTGGATTACCTTTATAAGCTTCAGCATAACAATAGATATAAGGCTGTATCAGTTCATCCTCAATCACTTTAGTTGCGGGTTCTATAGCAGCAGGTATTTTTATTTGCGTCATAAACAAGCCATGTGAACTGGCGGAAAATCGGAATTCCTTATTTATCCCTTTCTTTCGCATGTATGCTTCTACCTCTTTCTTGACATCGATTATGGCTTCTCCATACATCCCACCAAAATAATCTTTCCATAGTTGATGGTGTTTTGGATACTTATTAGGGGTTCTTTCAAATTGAATAGGATCGACATATTCCTCATTTGGGTAAATTTTTGTAAAATAATCCTTAAACCTTGCCTGACATTTATGGCAAAAACACTCCCAGCTTACCTCATCGTTAAGGTTAACACGATACACACCTTGTTTAGCATACCTTTTGATCCTTTTTACAAAGGCCTTAAACCCCGACCCTCTATAAGACAAACACCACGATCCCAACCTTTCTCCATTCAGTCCAATTCCATGAGCTTTAGGATATTTGTCGTAATCTTTAGTAAGCCATGTCCAGGGAGAAAAACCCTCAAACCCGGCCCTTTCGGCAGCTTTTGATACGTTTCTGGCAAAGGAAACATCCTTTGGTACATGGCCACTAAGGCGGGTGGCTCCAATTCGTTGGAAATCTTTGATCCAATTCGGTCGCACCTTAAATTCCTGACCTTTCACATCAGGCATTATGACAAATCGTTTGTGAGTGGGAACCTGGGGTACCCGTACTACGTTCATACAAAAACTTTTCATTTCTTGTTGTCCTGCAGGTCCCTTCCAACTACCTGGCCAACGAACAAAATAGTAACCCGTATAATGTCCATCTTCTTCTTCAGTTCTTAAAAACCACTTAAGCGAGGTTAAACCGCTGTAATTTCCAACTCCATACCGGTGCCATTCATCTCTAACTAACCCGCCCACTTTATGCCCAACTGGAAAGGTAAACGGCTGGTATCCTCCTCGAGCTCTAAAAGGCATTTCAATAATATATCGATTATAAATTTTGCCGTGATGTACTACGGCTTCTTTTGTCAGTATACAACTATCTGTGCAGTCAGACCATGGAATGGCCACCGTATATCCAACACCTTCGACCTGCGGTGGAAGGTCAAGGACAAACTCCAAATATTCTGGTGCTGATTGAGGTAGAAATAAATGTTCATATCCGAAAGATACCGGTGAAATCATATCCGGTGAGACTTCTATATTATAGTAATAGTAAAGCTCCATTCGGGCACGTTCGTAGCCAATTCCGGATGTCCCTTCATAAAGTTCTACATGGTCTAACCAAAACTCTCCTGGGCCCTTGCAAATGATGGCTAATTCGCCTTGACCGGAATAAGGACCTGAATCCATCAGCATTGACATGCGTACCCAATGTTCTGGTTGCTCTTTGAACATATATTTCAGATCATAGACCTTACCAAAGGCAATCACCTGCATAGTATATGGCCTTGGCTGCTTATACCAAAGGGTTACCGAATATGTAGTATTAGGCTTGATTTTCTTCACTGTGGTTTGCCATCCATACCACTTACCATTAGGAACACTAAAAGACATGCTATGACGCGAACCTAGTCCTTCGGTCTCCCAACGATGGGTACCACCAATAGCACCAGACGGAAAAATAGGCTTTTTCTCCAATCCTTTTGGAACGTTATCCTTTGAAACTGCACGCCATCCGTCAGGAAGCCTGTCACCTTTTGTTCCCTGCTCAAAATCGCTATTGAATATAAGGTTATCAGGAATAGGAATCTTCCAGTTAAATTGGTCAGGTGGTACAAATTGTATATCATTTGATTCACTTTCAGATTCCAACGTCTGGCAACCAAAAAGGACCAATAAAATTAATAAATATTTATATATTCTCATTCTATAATTATCTATTCACTATTGATCTCAAATAAGAAAAATAATCAGCGTTAATCCATGAAATTCGTGTCTAATCTGTGGCTATTTTTCAGCCATTAAATGATATGATACAGATAAAAAAATCGATCTGCAAAGAATCTGATCAATGGGGGCTAGAATTTCTCTTGATAATAGAAGCCAAAAAATTGGCGGCAAGACATATCCTCCTCGTAAGGAATGAATTTTAAAACCATAACTTTTGAGAATTTTGACTACCTTCCCTGGAGGAAGGGCACCCCGCCTGCGAAAGAGACGATTATAATAGTTCATAGGATTTGTATCCTGAATAACCAATCTTCCACCAGGTTTAATTAAATGATTGACCAATTCGAGCATTTTCGCGTTTGCCTTCAAATCATTGAAAGAAAAAATGAAATTGATTGCATCAAACTTTTCCAGGCTATCCCAATCTGCCTCAAAGACATTTTTACAAATAAGAGAAATATTCAGTTTACGTCCAGATATCTTTTCGTAAAAATGTTTTCTCCTTTTTGCTAAATCACTTACGTCTTGTCGAATGTCACAACCGTAGGTTTCGGCACCTAAGAAAGCCATTAAAAGTAACTGGTTACCACACCCGGAACCAACTTCCAAATATCTGATATTCTTTTTACCTTCAAGAAAATAGTTGACTGTCTCTAGTAAATTCCTACCAAAATGATTTAGGAAGAATTCCCTGGTACCTTCTGAAAGATATTTACCGTAATAGTTACGCTTGTCTTTTAAGAGTAAGAGTTTCTCTGGTGGGTAATCTGCCTTTTCTATTTCTTGTACAAGATTATGGTACCACTGTCTTAAGTCTTCGGCTTTTAAGGGAATATGATTTCTTTCAGGAGTGAAAAATAGACTTGAGGATTCAGACATCATATGATGAAAGTGATCTATCCTGTTTTTCAATCACGTGATATTTATGTGTCACTACTATTATTTGTGAAACTTAAATATTATCTTTACGAAAATCCATCTTTCTGTGAATATTAGAAATCACCCAACGATATTTACCATTTTTAGTTCGTTTTATATTGTCAACAAATTCCAGTGTTACCTTCATATTGTTTCCCAAACACTTGTGGAGACCTTCCAATAATTTCTTAGAGTCTTCATTATTGTAAGAGTTATTTTTGACTATTTTAATCTTAATATGTTGAATATCGTCCTGAACAATCTGAGACTTGATAATGTTTTTCATTGGCTTAAATGGGAAGGTAAGCAAAGATCCAGAAATATACCTTTTGTCGGGAGTCAGAATTTGATCTTCAACTTTAGTAGTTACTGGCGCCATTAAAGAAAAATTCCTTCCGCAGGGACATTTATTAGGCAAAATTTCTCCTGTATCTCCTGTGTCATACCTTATTAAGGGCATACTAAAATTTTCAAGACCAGTACAAACAATACGGCCTTTTGTACCAGGGGCTACGGGTTCATCTTGTTCATTAAGCACCTGAGTTATAGCGTATTCCATGTTAAGGTGTAGGCCTTCATGTTCCTCACATTCAGTAGCAACAAAAAACATCTCTGACAATCCGTATTTGTCAAAAATCTTACACTGAAATACATTTTCAACAACTTCTCTTTGTATTGGATAAAGTGTCTCCGACGAAGTGAATACAGCCTTCATTTTGTGTGTCATATTATTATCTTCCATGTATTTTGCTAAAACATAAACAGCGGATGGATATGCATCTATGGCTTGTGGGGCGAATTCAAATAATTTTTCAACATAATAAGGAAGAAGTTCTTCGCTTAGATGATAGGTTGAAAAGCAAAGTTGTTTATCCCATTTATTGTACATCCAAAAAGGTGGTTTAGTTCTCTCTAGATTAATTATTCTCCTACCTTGAAGGGTTACACGTTTGTCATCATAATTAAAACCTGCCCAATTCCAATACCTCCAAGTATAAGCCCTGTTTATAGGATAACTTTTTCTATCTACAAAAAAAAACATTGGTGAACCTATTGTTCCGCTTGTATTTCTGGTCAATCTTTGATTTTTCGGTATATTCTTAGCAGTTAATAAAGATAAATTATTCTTGACTTGATTTCTTGTTAGAACGGGAATTCGATGAAGGTCTTCAAGATTTCTTATTTCCGAAGGCTTCAACTTTATTTCATCAAATAACTTTCCATAAAAGGGAACATTGTCATAACAATGATTCACCATAATTTTCAACCTTTCCAATTGTAGCGCCTTCAGGTCTGAAAAGGAATAGCATTGGTATTTTTCCAGTTCCCGTAATTTTATATGAAAATCTTTTTGGGACTTTTGTCCAGTTATTTTATGAGCGTATATATTAAATAAAATCTTCTGAAAATAAATCGGACTTCTCAGGTATATATCTTCAGTTTTGATCATTTGTAATACAGGCACCTTGTAGAGTTTTAATTGCTCCCCCTTACGTTCAAGACCTCTTCGTAAATCTGTTTCATCTTCTCAAAGACAGGTTTCACATCAAACCTGTCTTTAAAATCGTAAAAGTTCTTTTTAGTTATAGTATCAATATCTATTTTTTTATCCAAAACCGTCAAAATGGCTCTTTCAAGGGCTTTAGTGTTTTTAATAGGAACACGGATACAGTTTCCATCGTTAAAAACATTTTCAGCATCTGAAGCAATACCGACCGGAGTGCTAATTACAAATAAGCCGTGACTTACAGCTTCAACCAGTGAAATTCCAAAACTTTCCACGCTTGAATTAAGTATAAATACATCGGAAAGAGAAAAAATATCCTCCTTCTCCTGGCCGGCTATGAAATCCATCACCTTGACATTTTTATCAAGCTTATTTGATTCGAGAAAATCAAGGATTCTGCTCCTTTCAGGTCCCTCTCCTGCAACAAGAAAACAAAAATCCTTCCTTTCTTTAAAGATATTTCTAAAAGCAACGAGCGTTTCAATAATACCTTTTTTCTCCATAAAAAGTGCTGCTGATAAGAAAACAGTTTTGTTTGAAGGAATGCCGTATTTTAATTTTAAGATTTTTTTATCCTTAAATAACATTGCATTATCAAATCTAACACAGTTGTCTACAAGTGTAGTCCTTTTTAACCCAAGTTTCCCATTAACAGCTTTTGAAACAATTAGTATCCTATTGGCCTGTTTGAGTAGCCAGTTGATAAGACTTTTTGATACGGTTTTCTTATAAAAAATGCCAAATTCCCCCCCGTGTATATGGAGAATCGTCTGATTCCTGAAAATATATTTAGCAATCAGTAACATGAGAGTCTTCTCATAAAAGCCCCAATAAGAGGAAGTATGTATATGTACCATAGTGGGCTTAAACATTTTCATAGCCTCCACAAACGCTCTCAATACCTTAATCCCGTCAATGATTTCTTTAAGGTTTAAACGGCTTTCTTGTTTTTCGGACCTACTTTTAATAGCAAGGGGGTCAAATAATTCTAACGGGTAGCAATTTTTCAATTGAGACGCAAGCAATTCATCAATATACGAGGGAATCCCGCCAGTAGATGGACTTGCAGGACCAACTACAATCACTCGTGCCCTATCCACACAATGATCATGCATCCGGCTGTTTTCCTTGATTATCAATTTAGGATTGTAAATCATTGCTTGTCTATTTTATTCGACAATATTGTTTTTCATCCAGATAAGGATTATTTCTCTCCACATGTTCAACCTGGTAAGAGCTTTTTTGATTCTGGCTCTATTTTTCGATATCCTCGTCTCTGTCAATACTTTTGCAATTTCGCCGTCATTTTTCTTTTACTGCTACTATCATCAACGGCAGCGGCATAAAGACAGAATATATCCAGGAAAAGTTGTCTGGGGCCATACCATTAAGAAATTTTGTTTCCCAAAGTGGATTTAAAAGCTTAACGGCAAGATAGTACCATCTATTCTTCTGGGTTATCATTCCTGGATTCTTGAATCGCATCTTTATCGATTCAGCAAAAAACCTTTTAATTACCTTTAAACCTGCTTTTTTTATGTTTTGATCCCATTTGAAAATAGTGTAAGCATTTCCAGAGCCAGGAAGTTTAAAAGTGCCGCTACCCTGATAAAAAGGAACAACCGGTTCAGCAATAAGAATCATTTTTCCATCAGGCTTTAATACCCTTTCGATCTCGTTTAACGTATTTTGAATATTCGAAGAGTACATTAGTGTAGATAAACTATAAACAATGTCGAAGGTGTTATTTTTAAAATTCATTATATTCATGTCTGCAAGGATTCTTTCGAAATACATATTCTTTTCCTCAAACCAATAATCCGCCATTTTCAGCTTATGCTGCTTTAATATATCCAATGCAACACATTTACAGCCGCGTTCGGCAAAGCGTTTAATCGCCCAACAGGTACCAGCTCCAACTTCCATAACATTTTCATCGCCAGTAAGCTGTACCCAATTAAAAATTTGATCGAAATTTGCTGTTGAGTTTATAACCCATTTTTTATCTAGATTTTCACGATTGGCAATTTCCCCCTCCTCATAAATCCTTTTTCCCTTAGTTGTAAAGTGGCAATTCAGTTTCTTTCTTCCATCTGGATCATACTGGGTTTGTATTTCGTGATTCAATAAAAGATCCAAAATACCGTCTTCAATGGCATATTTATTATTGCATGATCTGCATTGTATTGTACCTTCCCGAATTTCAGCTTGATCTTCCTTGTCAACTTTTAAGATAGCTAAATCAATATTTTTACAAGCAGGACAAACTAAATTCTCAATGAATTCTGTTTTCATTGTTTAAAAGCTAACATGATGTTTTCACTATTTTCTTCAAGCAGATTATCTTGAATATACGAGATCATCTCTGTTGTTCTGCTGTCCCATGTGTGCTGTTTGGCTTCATTTAATAGACGTTCTTTTAATTTTGAAAGATCACTTGAAACCACTTTTTTTAAATTAAAATCAAATTTATCATTACTATTTGCAATACTAATGAGATTTGAAAAAGTTTTGAGTTCCGGTATTTCTGTGGCCAGTACCGGACAGCCCACAGCCATATACTCATATATCTTTAACGGGTTCAAACACCTGGTAATCTCGTTTATTTTAAATGGAATAATCCCGACATCAAAAGACAAAACGTATGATGGAATATCTTCGTACTTCTTGTAGCCCAGATAATAAACGTTAGGTCTTTTTAAAAACACATCAACCTCTTTTGACTTATTTATTTTCCCTATAAAAACAAAAGAAAAAGATGGGTTAACAGATACGATATATTCGATTAAATCGCAATCCACAAAATTAGAATCGACATTGCCTATAAAACCAACTATAGGATGTTGTAAATTTTTCATATCATAAGGAATGCCATTATTTTGTTTAGCTGTCGTAGTAAACAAATCTAGATTCACTGCATTTGGAATATAGTAGCTACTGGGATTGACCTTGACCTTCTCCTCGTATAATCTTCGAGCTGTATTAAAAACCATAAAAGCATCTCTTGTAAGAATTCGGTCATAGTAAGCTACTTGCCTATTGTTCATAAAACCAAATTCAAATTCAGAGTAATTATCAAAGCATTCGTAAATATATTTACTATCTCCAACAAGACCAGTATAATCAACTTGTGACGGAACATATACCCAGCTAAGTCTGAATCTTCCTTTAAAGCTGATCTTATTAATAACCCTACTTAGAGTAAACGAAAGTAGTCTTTTATTCAAATATGCAAGAATTCTTGATTTTAAAGCAATTTGATCGTGTATCAAAACAAACGGAGTACAGGTATATAAATTGTCGGAAATCTGCCTTAAACCCAATCGTCCTTTGAACCATTGAAAAAATTTCTTCATTTTAAGGAAAGGACCCGTAATAAGACAGACAGGGCGATTAACACAAAGAATTTTTCCAAAAGGAAGCATATTCTTGGCAAAACTTGTTATCATCTGTCTACGGTGGTCTGTTTCCCAATCACCGGACAGATACCAAACAATATCAAAGGTTAATGTTCTTGCCATTTCTAATATTCTCTTCCAGTAAAAGCGCATCCACAAAGAATTTGGTCATCCAGTTCATATAGTTGAATGGGTTATAACCACCCCAGATTGGATGAGACCCTTTTATCGCCCCTCGTATACCTTTATTGCTTGCCTTGATGTCTTGCAGCGTTTTTAGATACGTAATAGCTTTTGTTGCGGCTGACAGGTACTTTTTATTGTTGGTTATCTGATACAGCCTTAGCCATACAATTGATATCTGAGCATTTCCTGTCAGACAACTCCAGCTAGTCACTCCCTTCCATCCTGAATCAAAGAAACCGCTTAAAGACCCATCCTCCTTTTGTGATACCAAAAGTGCATCTGCTGGCTTTTTTGCCTTTTCAATATATTCCTGACAGTTCAGGATAACACCACTTTCAAGAATACCTCGAATGGTATAAGCTATGGTATGTGTAATTGGCAGCTCATTTCTTATGAATGCGCATTGGCTAAACCAACCATTATCCAGTTGATTGGACAGTGTCCACTCTATGTTTTTTTTGGCTGAGTTTTCATATCTTTCACTCCCGTTAATTTCAAGCAATTCAAGCAATGCCCAGGCAACTCTGACATTATAAGTGTGTGGTATGCCATTAAACGTGAATTGCCGCCAGCATCCATCTTCATCCTGAACTTCACATAACCAATTCGCGGCCCTTTCAGCAGCTTCCTTGTAGCTATCATTACCGCTTTTCTTGTAAGCACGCACCCAACCGAAGATAACTTGACCGGTGTCAAAAACGAGAGGTTTTGTATTTCCAACTTCGGCCCCAAAGGGGATAGCACCATTTTCTAGCTGCACAGATAATTCCCAGTCGGCCATTCGCAAAGCTCGTGTGAAATACTCTTTTTCCTCAGAATAATAAAAATAATCGAAAAAGGTCGGGATGATATAACCCGTTGTTTCACGATGTGAAGGTTGCCAACCATAAGCAATGGAATACCCTGATGAAACACCTCCATCAGATGTTATATCTTGAGCATAACAGAGCCAATCCATAGCAGCCTGCAAATGAGAATAGTCATTTGTGATTGGTAACGATTTTCCAAAAAGATCATACAAAATAACTTTACAACTTATTGGGTCTATTATGGTCCTGAATATAAAAGGCCCACTACGAACCAATTTTTTAATATTTTCAATCACCATACCTTCCATGGACAATATAGTGCACTAAAGACTGCAAATGCCTGGATAATAACTGCCTATAAGCAATCGAATAAAACGCTTTGATCCTGCTAAATTTGAAATTCTTATTTGCCTCCCTAAATTTACTTACATCTTTCTCCAATGCAGGGCCATAATTCCGCTTATATTTTTTACAAATATGTGTTTTTGTGAAATTATATAATTCAATGTCAAGGGCATTCCTTTCATAAATCTTGTCCATCTCTTTCTTGTATTTGAAGATAAAGTCTTTTATGTAATCTGTGTTCGGGTTAACATTCTTCTTTTCATAAAAAATAGAAAATTTCTCTAAATTCAATTCGTTTTTCATTAGCACCAAAGACTCATCAAACCTCTCATTTAATCCTACAAACTTATAATCCTCAGCCAGTATCTTCTTCGCTTTATTTATATCAGGACTACCCGCTATTCTTTTTGTCATAAAATTGTCAAATCGTTTATCTTCTAAGAATAAATTAATGCTTCCCTTTTTTTTCCTTTTATGATAAAAACAATGTGAAAGGAACCGTTCAACGGGATCTCTTAAGAATGTGATATATTCTATTTTACATTTCAATGCTTGCTCATACTTAAAAGTAGAATTTAACGAATGGCCGCTAAAGCCTTTTGTGAAAGGTAATATCCTGAAAAATAATCTTGCCTCCTGTGCCGTAAAATAGTTATATTCATCATCAAATTTCCCTTTATACCATGGATTTATCGTCACAAAGCTGAGATAGTTATTGTGAAAAATGGAATTAATAGTTGTTCCTGCCACCTTTTCTATATGCAAAAAACAGATCATAAAACTCTCTCTCCTTTTCTCATTTAATGTTGATTCCAAAGAACATTAGCCGGCCACCTTGTTGAACTAAAGAGTATCGTTCAGTACTTCCATATATTTTTTTTGAGTCTCCTCGACATTTGTCTTAATAGAAAATAAATTTTCAACACGTTTACGTACTGCATTACCCATTTTCTTTGCAGATTGCTTATCATGGATGATCTTCAAGATTGCTTTGGACATGGACTTCTCATCATCTGGAGGAATCAGGAGTCCGGTAACCTCGTGTTCAACAATTTCAACCGCACCGCCAGACTTTGTTGCCACTACCGGCTTACCCATTGCCATCATCTCAATAAGAACACGGCCAAAAGGCTCGGCCTGAGATGGCAACACAAGTAAGTCAAGGGAAGCATATAATCCCTTCATATCATTTATAAAACCCGTAAAAATCACCTTATCTTCCAATTCAAATTTCTTTACCAATTGATGCAACTCTTCTAAATATTGCTCACTCCTATCGATCCTGGTATCGCCTACGATAAAAGCACAAACATCCGGATAAAACTTAACCACCTCAGCTATGGTTTTAAGAAAAATATCCTGTCGTTTTGGACGGCTTATCCGACCAATCATTCCGATAAGAAACTTATTGTCACCGATCCCATACCTTTTTCTTATTGTATTATCTTTCAGAGAAGGAGAATATTCTTCAAGATCAACGCCGTTATAGACCACTTCAACCTTCTGATGTTTCCTGACAAAAGGAATATAGCTCTCAGCGGTAGCCTTTGAGTTTGCAATAAGAACATCTGGAAAATGTAGCAAAGTACGCCAAAAAGACCGAAAGTCAGGAATAAGATTTCTGGTATGACAGGCGATAGGAATTCGATTCAATCTGGCGGCTGGAAGACCGTACTGATTGCAAGGTTCTAACGTACAAACGACGATATCTATTCTATTCTTCCTGATAAACCTACTCAGATCCCACACCGTCTTAATATATTTAATTAGGGAAATAACCTTGAGTTGGTTCAAAGGGATGATTGTCACCGGAACGCCTAGTTTTACAATCCTGTCATAATAAGGACCCTTCCCCTGAAGGACGAAAAATGGGTTAAATTCCCTCCTGTCCATGTGTTTTAAAAGCAAAAGGGTACTTATTTCTGTTCCGCCTATAAAAGTAGTAAAATCAAGGAAAAGAATATTGTAAGGCTTTTTATATCTGTTTATAAACAAGGGGACTCTTTTTCGAGATATGGAAACTATCGTTGCGATAATACTGCTCGCGTCAATCACAGCAAAGTATATTTTATAATTGTTTGGTACTGTACTTATGCGGTGAGATCCTTTTCCCGAAATTCTTCTAAATTATCTCTTATCTAAAACTAAACGCAATAAACCTGTCATTTCAAAATATTAATACCCTTTCTCTTATTGACGCTTTTAATATGATAAACCTTTGAATTATAAGTTTAAAATAACGTAGTGGTACCAATAATAAGTGCTGAGGTCTGCTTAAACGAAAATAAAAAAGCAATAATGGAGGAAAAACTATACAACATAATGCCTTAGGATCTAACACTCTGATCTTTCCATACTTTATACCAGCTTGATATTCCGGATATCGTTTTAGAAATATTACCTCAGAATCATAATAAAGGTCACTATAGTCAATACACCAGGAAAACACCCAAGATCGTCTACGGTGAATCACAACCATATCGGCAGAGTACTTTATTTTACCTATTCCCATGAGTTTCATTGCAATATCCGTGTCCTCTCTTCCGTATTTCAACGAAGGATCGAAACCCCCTATCGACTCCAAGTAGCTTCTTTTATACGCTATATTACAAGTTGCATAATGATTCGACTCTCTGTCAAATGTTGTTACCCTGTCAGCAATAGCGGGAAATGCACATTCATATATAGTATGCCCGCGGACTCCTATTACATCTTCTGCCTGCAATATCCTTAACCCTTCCTCTAACCAATAGCGGTTAACAACACAATCAGCATCTGTAAAGAATACGTATTCCCCTTTTACTGCTTTCATTGCTACGTTACGATTTTCAGATATGTAGTTACGCCTTTTATTCTCTATCAACTTTACCCTCTCATCTTGAAACGACCTTATAATCTCTCTAGTCTTGTCATTTGAATTGTCATCTGATATTACAATCTCATAATTTTGGTAGGATTGTTCAAGCAAAGCACTAATACAATCTTTTATAAAGTGTTCTGTGTTATAAACAACAATAACAACAGATAATTTAGGAAGAAAATTCATGGTAAATAACTACGCATAAAATTAAGTGGATAATAAGGTAAACTGGCGTTCAGAAAACAGGAGTGAGTGCACGCACACCCGTTTATGTTTGTTTTTTGTTTCAATGCTTCATATGATCTCAAAACCTCTAGCAGATCATAATCCATATTTCTGACATTTCCAACAACTGGAGTTAGCTCGCACAACCTTACCCCACCATCCCATTCAAGAACGGCAATTCTCTCGCCAGCTAAACATTTAAATGGATGTCTATTATTTCTGAGTATTCCCCCCACTAATTTATTATGATGACGCCATGTGTTAGTTACAAAAAATTTCTTTCTCTTTGATGATCTTCTTCTCTCTAAATAACCACGATAATATTTCTCCATCTCTGAACAAAGCCTGGTCCATTCTTTAAAATCAGGTGGTTGCACTTCGTTATTACGAGGAAGACCTCTCACTGGTGAAAAATTATGCATATCAACATTGAGTTCGTTAAAGACATAATCTCGCAATGATGGAAACGATTTAATGTTTTTGTTTGAAATTACAGTATTTACTGCTACCGATATCGTTGGATATGATATTTTCAATTCATTAAGTTTCTTTACAGATTCTAATACACGTTCAAACGCTCCATTGACACCCCTGATAGAATCGTTGAGTTCGCGCCCACCCTCTAGAGGCAATAAAACACTTATCGAAGTCTTCGGACAAAGTTGGGAAATTGTTTTAATGGTTTGAACTGTAAGATCTGGATTCAGTCCGTTAGTAGGTAAGAATATACTGGAAATACAGCATTCTTTTTGGAAGATGCTACAAATTTCAGGGAGATCCCCTCGTAAGGTTGTTTCTCCGCCAGTTAAGAAAAGAACAAAAAGATTCCCTAATCTTTTTGCAATATGACCAATTTCATCAAGATTAAGCTCTTTCTCCTCATTGCTTTCATCCATCGTTTGCCAGTAATAACACATCATACATCGGGAGTTACAACGGCCAGTAACACTGAATATCAGTGAATATAATCCCTTTCTGAAATGTATCTTTAAATAATTTGGAATTTTGATCATCCAAAAATTCTCTCATATAGTATCATCGAATCCCATTTATCTGACACCTATTTTTCTCATTGATACATTACGCTACTTCCTTTTTAAGAGGGCAAAACCATTAAATACTTAGATAATATGGTACTTCGTTATTTCAATGATATTAAGGTTCTTTTGAAAACTTCAAAGTCTCCTATTTTACGTTGTAAATAATAGCCAGAAGGATTAAGGATTTCATTGGTAATTTTACGCAAGTATGCATTGTTTCTAATATTAGATCGCCGGTAGCTTATAACAACCATGAAGGGTTTTGAGGTGCGAAGTATTCCTTTAAAATGTTTTAAACCTGTAGAATTGCCTTCAGCCAGAAAACCATCTGCTTGATACCATTTAGCACCACTTAACCAACCAATGTCTTTGCGAGCAAAGATTAATTGGCCATTATGGTTAGCACTTACGTAATTTACAACTTCATTCAAGCCTCTCTCACCGTAATAGTACCTGGTACTATAATCAGCTTTTGATTGATGGAGAGACATACTGATATTAGATGTTACAAGAACAAACAATGCGGCTATTACTAATAATTCTTTTAAACTAATATTGAAGAAGTTTATTTTGAGTAAAGCCAGTACAACCGGCACCGGCAAAACATATAAAGAAATAATCCATAATTTATGCAACCATGATCGAGAAAACACATCAGCCTGCATGGAATAAAGCGGATCCCTTACCACAAAATAAGAATATAAGAAAACGATTAAAAATATTATGATTAAGAAATATTTATCTCTCCCTGTCATATTTTTTAGTAATTCTCTGCTAATAGTTACAACTAAAGGTGCAACCGGCATTAATAAGAAAGGTATCATTAATCCTTGATATTTCGGGAAATAAAATGGAGTCCCCCCAAATAGAATATAAACTATAAACATAATTAAACCAAAAATTGCAAATATGTCTACTGGTACCAGCTTCTTCGTTCTGAAGATTTTATTTATACGGTCTTTGATTCCAATAACAAATAAAATGAAAGTGGCTGGTGTAAGCCAAACAATAACTAACACTAATTCTTTAACGATTCCAGAAATTTTTGCATATGAAAAGAGCGTACTAATGTTTTGACCTGCAGAATAGAATCTAGGGTGTTGAAAAGGTTGAGAAAAAGGCACACCTGTCAAAAATGTATACAACGAATAGCTCAAAAGGAAAAGAACTATTCCAATTGAAAGAAATTTCATAACAAAAAAAATTGCTTTTTTAAAACCAAAATTCGCTGAATAATAAAGGAATACCAAGATCGGAAGGGCAAGTGTTGTAGTCATTTTTGCCCATAAAGTACAACAAAATAGGATACCAAGTAAGTACGGCACTCCAATATTTGTGTTTCCAGCTCTTAATATAAAGAAAAACAAAAATAATGTGATAAAAAAGAAAAGCACATTATTGTCAATATCAATTAAGAGAACACTCTGAATCATAAAAGGATTTATGAGTGTAAAAGAGACAATAAGAATTGGCACCCAAACTTTTTGTTCTAAAGCCATTCCTGTAGATTCATAAAACTTTGGATACATGAACAAACGAAATAATAGAAAAAGAGCCCCTCCAAAAAAAATATGTTGTACTATACGTATCGCAATCCAACCAGGATCGGAAAATCGAATTACCACTGCAGAAATGTATTGATAAAGTGGTGGGTGCCATAATAAATAGTTACCATGTTTATTCCAAAAGGTGGAAAATGGAACTCCTGACTTACTTATCGCTCTAGCGGCATCTACAAATTCAGACTCATCAAGGCGTGGAAGATCCTCTAGCTGTGGCACAATCAAGCTTAGGTTTAGAAAAATCGCTATTACCAAACAAATCATTAGCGACAAACGTAATTTCACAATTCTTGTTTTCATCATTTTCAGGATTTTGCAAACATGATTGATTTTAGAATCTTTCTTAATTTGTGTTAATAATAAGCTTTAGAACCAAACTTTCTTTATTATAATATTAAATACATCATATAATCTTTTTCCGATTTTCTGCAATAATTAGCATTTGTCCAGCAAAAGGTTTAAATGGTGAGCAAAGATAAATTTTTACAAAATATTTATTTATAAAACAATTTGCCCCCTGGTTGTGTATGGCATAAATTTGGGTTTGACTACTATCGGTTTAAATTGTCCGTCGAGTAAAACTTGACACATACTTTTGTCATCAAAAATTGTTTTATGCGTGTAATCATCAAAATAGTCTTTATAGCAATATCTGAAGTTTGGTTGTATTATTATTAATTTTCCATCTGGCTTTAATACTAATGAGATTTTCCTTAAACTGTTACGGCATTCTTCTATGGTTAAATGCTCAAAGAAATTACTAGTAAAAACTACATCAAATTCTGATTGAAAATAAGAATCTAATACATCGTAAGATATAACGTGTGTAGCTACAGTTTTCTTTGCATAATTTTCCAATTCCGGTGAAATATCTATAGCAACCTTGCTACTGCAATATTCCAAATTATTAATGAAATAGCAATAACCTGCTCCTAAATCCAGCACCCTATCAGTACTTTTTATATATTTCTCTAAATATTGGACTATTTCCCTCCATAAAATATTATTTTTTGGATTAAATTTATAAGCAACTTTATAATAAGAATTAATATTGTTCATTATGCTAACTTCTTGAATCGATTTTTTGTAATAATCAACATCATTCTAATTGATAACAAAAAAGCCCTAAAACGATTGCCAGTAATTTTAGATACTCCCAACCTTCCACGATATCTAACAGGAATTTCAATAATCTTCAGTTTTTTTTGTAAAGCAATAGTTACCATGTCAGGTAAATACGCACCTTGGCCCTCACTCGTATATGGCAGGATTTTTTTTAGAGCCTCACGTTTTATAACACGAAAGGTCCCACCTACTTCCCGCATTGACATATCTTCAAAAGATTTTATCCCTAAATACAAAAGTTGCATGTACTTTGCCACTAACCAATTTCCTATCATTAAACTGAAAGTCCAGTCAGCATCGCTGCTAATTAAATTACGGTTTGATCGAGCACCTTTAACTATATCAAAAAATGGAATATAGGCAAAAAGCAACTCCATGTCATCTGGAAAGAATGAATTGTCCGACTCAGTCAACACTATTAAGTCACCAGTAGCATGTGCAAGGGCGGTCTTGCAGGCAAATCCATACCCCTGCCTCTTCTCGAAAACAACCTTTGCACCTGCCTCTTTAGCCAAATGAGCAGTACTATCTGTAGAATTATTGTCAGCAACTATGACTTCATCTACAAATGGGTGAGTCTTAAAACCTTTAATAGTCTCAGATATGCCTTCTTTCTCATTATAGGCGGGCATAACTACAGAAACTCTCTTATTTTGGAACATATTATTTTCTTATATTACAAACCAGAAATCATATTGAATACTTCCTTGTCAACTTGCTTCATGTAATCATAAGTATCCTTGATTATTGACTCGACAGATAATTCTGGATGCCAGGAAAGCTCTTTCATTGCTATTGATGCATCTGGAAATTTATCATTCGCTTCTTCAAAAAGTGGTCCATATATTTCTTTCGGGTCAAGAAAAACCTTTTCACTTTTTATTTTAGTAATTTTTAATATAAGGTCCACAAGTTCATTTATACTTATTTTGTTCTTTGGATTTCCAATATTATATGCTTTCCCATTTTCTCCAAGCTTCATTGTTAACACAATACCCTGAACCATATCATTAACATGCGTAAATGCACGAATCTGATTACCAATGCCAAAGATCGTAATTGGCCTATTGTTAATTGCTTGTGCAATAAATCTTGGCAACACAAAGCCTCCTTTACCAGATTGTCTTGGTCCCGCAACATTAAAGGGGCGTACAATAACAACATCTAGGGGAGTTACTTTTGTCGTATTAATTAACGCTGTTTCTGCTGCCAGTTTGGCAACAGCATATTCCAATCTAACAGTTGTCTTGGCAGGTACAATCCTCGCAAAGTTTTCATTACAATATCCTTCTTGCCCGCCCCCATATATTTCACTTGTGGAAACATCAAGCAGCCTTGCATTATTCTTAAGTGCAATATCGATTAAGTAATACGTATCATCGACAATTGATTTTACGATTTTACCAGAATGTGCTAATACTCCAGCTGGACCAACTACTGAGGCAAGATGATAAATTTTATCCCATTTAGTGTTGATGTTTCTTTTATAAAACTCTTCAATTGAACAAATGGAATAAGATAAATTCGGTCTCTCACCAAGTTCTTCAAGCAAATTTTCTAATGGAATTGGATTTGAAGACAAATTATCTACGACATGAATCTCATACGTTGGATTTTTTTTAGTGAGATAATCTATTAGATGACCACCAATAAACCCAAACCCGCCTGTCACTAGTATATTCATATACTTCTCCCCTTTCTTCTTCAATTGCTTCCTGAATAGAAGCGATAGGTATTTTTTATTTCTTTCTAATTGAGGAACGGTAGATACCCACTGGTATGCTCGTGGTACTTAGAAAAACATTACGAGCTTTACTCGACGCACCTTCGGTGCGAACACTCATTCACCCACGGGTAAACCCGTGGTACTCTGTCGCTCCGCGACCGTATAGGATAATGTTTTATTAATAGAAGAGTGCTTATTTCCGCACCACCAATATAAGGAACAAATCCTATAAACAGGATATTATCTTTTCTTTGCTTCACAACGGACGCCTTGCAATCATTAAAGGACCGTGTTCAAAGGATGGTTCGTGATTCCGCAAGAAAGCGGCAACTTGCTCCAGATAGATTAAGGAAAAAATAATCGGAAAAAGTAGGATTGAGAAATTAACAATTACTCGAACTCTTGCCAATCGTCTGCTAAGTTTGTAAGTAAAGTCGCCAAATCTGCCAACGCTGCCTGTTGCAGAAATTATTTCGAAACCAGCATATTCCAACTTTTGAAGAATATCTACCTTTGTATATCCTTCCCTGACATGGCCAGCTTTTATCTCCTCCTCTCTTTAAGGCTTTTTGTGGGAATCTCCATATGGAACTTGAATAATTATTAACCCACCAGGTTTCAAGGCTTTAAACGTATTAATAAGAGCCGCCAGATCATCTGGAATATGTTCCAAGACATGTGTTAAGAAGACTATATCAAACCTGTTTTTTGAGGGTAGCTCGGCAGATGCGTCAGCACAAATAAAAGACAAATTATTTCTATTTAACTTTTGTCTTATATTTTCACATTCATATACAAGATGTTTATCAAAATCCAAAGCAACTACTGTATGTTCTCTGTTACGACTTAACCAAAAAGAAAAAGCGCCATTTGCCGAACCAATTTCAAGAATATTTATATTACTTGACATTATACATTTTCTCAAACATCGTCGGTTTACAAAGAATCGATTTAAATATCCAGGAAACATTTCGCCAAAAACTGCATAGACAATCTTATCCCTTACATTCGAGCGATTGGAATACCTGAGTTCACTGCCATATTGAAATAATAAACGGTCAAACATTCACTATTAATTTGCTTATTGCTGTGTTGATAACTCTGTCAATTATACTAACTAAAATCTTACCAATTGCCTTGCTTTATGTATATTAACTTAATTTGCTTGCTAAATGATTTATCATAAGGACGGTCAAAATTTTACAGAGCCCTTTCTGGATTGCACAACCACAGAGTCTTACGGTTTATGTGTCGTGCTGAGTGGTCGACGGTGCAAAATGCCAAAAATAGCTCTCAAAGCCTTAGCCAGCAAGTTGTATAGTATAAAGACACCTCTATTCTTGATGTAACGGCCAAAGAAATTACGCCTGATCCAATTCATTAAGCGCAGGTCCAGATTTAACGGTCCATAAAACCCTTTCAACAGGCGCCAACTGGCGAACGCTTTCAAGAAGGGCACGTTATATCTATTTAAAAAAGCCATTGCTATGATATGTTCCCTAATAGCACTGGTATCATGACTCGTAATTGCTTTATTCCAGGTTATAGAGAGTTTAGCTTCCCACCTGTCCAGCAACTCCCAATCCTCTGTTCTAGCGGGGGGAGAAAAGCCCTCCTTGATTGCTAAGTCATAAAGTTCACCACCCGGATAGGGCAGATAAAAACCTGTAGTAAAATTGGTATTGGGATGAATTTTAAAGACACGGGTGATCATTTGCAAAGTAGCATTGATCTCCTCACGAGTTTCCGTAGGGTAAGCCATTATTGTAGAACCTTGCAAGCATATGCTTGGGTATTTAGATAGCGCCTCTGCCGCCCGATAGATATGTTCTACAGTAGAATCCTTCTGGATCATCTTCAAGATACGGTCTGATCCGGACTCCAAACCGACCAACAGTGCCTTGCATCCAGTTTCAGCAAGCTGGCGGACAAAATTATCATTAATCATCTCCACTCTGCACTCTGCATAGTATGGCAAATTAATACGGTAGAGAATCTCAAAGGCCCGTTTTTTGTTCACAAAGAAATTATCATCATGATAAAAAATGCAGTCCACCTCGTATTTCTTTTTGAGTTCATCAATGTGAGTGACTACGAAATCGACTGAGTGTGATCTCCATTCACGCAGGTTAAATTTTATATTATAACAAAAAGTACATCTGTAAGGACATCCTCGTGAAGTAACTAAGGGCAACCTTCTTTTCATCTCCCACGATGGACTAAGATATCTCTGAACATCAACAAGATTCCAATCGATAGAATATTGGTCGAGATCAGTAATAAAAGCTCTTGGCGGATTGATTCTTACTTCTACATTCACTTTATATCCAATTCCTAAAACTCCAGAAAGGTTCCCATTGCCTTCTAGTGCCCTGGCTAGCTCCATCGCCGTGACTTCCCCCTCACCTATTACTACTACATCAATATAAGATTCATTTAAGCACTGTTCGGGCAACAAGGATGGATGGACATTGCCCCAAACGATTGGTATCCTGGAGAGCCGTTTTATCTCCCGGCACATCTCTGCGTGGGCGCTCATAGCATCACCGGTGAAAACAGAGAATCCAACAAAAAGGGGAGATATTTGTACTATCTTCTTAACGGATTCCTGTACCTCCTCAGGTGTGATATGAAGCAGCTCTACCTCATAACCCGCCTTCCTCAAGGCACCTCCAACATAAAGCAGTCCCGTAGGCGGAAATTTCATTGCCATCCTGCTGCAAAGTTTCACTAATACCACCTTTGACATATTAACGTCCTTTCTTCAAGCTAAATGATCCTGTTAGAAATCAATCTCATCTTCAAGGAGTAGACTTACTAAAGCTTATTCACTTTTCCAATCGACAGTTATTTTCCAACAGGTGCAAAACCTCAGAAAAGGCTGCCGCTCCTTGTCTCCAATTATATTTTGTTTCTACAGCTTTCCTGCCTTCTCTCCCTAACTCAGCCGCATAAGAAGGATTATTGTGCAAGGTGATGATTGCCCTGCCCATCGTCACAGGATCTTCCACCGGTACAACTATCCCGCATTTTTCAGTGTCTACTATCTGACTTACCGCTTTAACATTAGTTGTCACTACTGGTTTGGCCTGGCTCATGTACTCAAATAGCTTATGCGGTACGATCGTATCTGTGTGAGAATTTCTTTTAAAAGGGATCAAGCAAACATTACTCGCACTGACATAAGCGAGCATTTTTTTAAATTCGAGGGGGCCGGTAAAAACTACATTTTCGGCCACACACAACTGCACCGCCAATTCTTCCAACTGTTGTTTAAGAAGCAGTTCTGATTGAACCAAAGGGCCTATCAGAACAAGTCGCACATCTGGAATCTGTTCAGTCAATAACGACATCATCTTGATCGCAACATCCAGTCCTCGGTGACGTCCAAAGCTCCCAGAATAAAGTATGATAAAGGATTCCGAGAGGATCTTATCGACATTAGAAACGACTTTTTTCCCCAACCCATCAATGTAAGCAAGGTCAACATAATTGGGTAATAGGGTAATCTTCTCCTCAGGTATTCCAGTTCTAAGGAAGTGATCAACATAAGGTGGGTTGGCAACAACAATGTGATTGACGGATTTTAAGCATCTCCTCTCCACTCGCACCATACGCCGTGTATTCATAAGTATTTTTTCGTTCCAACTACGCTTAAGCCCCCAAGCATTCATCGCCAGAGGATATCTATCATTTACATCATATATTACTTTGCTCCCATGAAACTTACCTGACAGACATGCGGTCAAGACAAAAGATATATTCCTCACAAACAAGACATGGATGCCATATTGCTTGGTGACCATCCGTAATTTCCAAAGGACCTGGATATTAATGAAAACGATCTTGTATATTAGGCTAGATAACTTACTGACGATCCCGCCAAGCCTTCTGATCCGATGGACTGCGATCCCTGAAACGACATCTTCAATGGGCTGCCCTTCTTCTGCGAAACAAACCACATGTATGCTATATCCCAACTCCTGAAAAGTTCGGATTTCCTTTTCAAGACGGATGGATTGTGGAAAAGGTTCATTGGTAACGATGCAAATCCTCATGATAATTGTCTGTAACAACGGTTATTGTTTCTGTTTACATTCATACTAACTCTTATTCCTCTATTGCAATCTTCGTCCAATTTTCTGCAGATAAGGCGTTCCCCATTCCTTCTATAGACCATGGTTCAATAATAAGAACTCTATGTCTTTTAGCTAAATTTATCATCAAATGATGAGTAAATCTGGAATATTAATATCACCGAAAAATAACATAAACTAGTATTACATTCTATCGCTGAAATGAAAATAGCTAATTCTTCGTAAAAAAAGTGATTTCTTCATCAGAGATCAAGCCATGTTTTTGCCTATTTCCTGGATCTAACTGAGCCTGTAATAGTATTCTATGCGGAGTGAATCCCGACTCTCTTAACCTATCATAAAAATCCTCTCCGTAAATACGGACATGATGGGGATGCCCATAGATGCGTTCTCGTTCACTTGGATCTATAACACTTGGATCTTCGAAAGTTACTCTTGAGTTTATTGGAACTATTATAAAGGCCAAGCCACTAGCTTTTAAAACTCTAAAGATTTCTCGCATTGCTCTCCTGTCATCTACTATGTGTTCCAATACATGTGAAGCCATAATAACATCAAATGTTTCATCTGCAAAACAAAGCTGCGTTAAATCTGCCCGGATCATGGCGCATGGATCAAGATCTAAGGTGAAGTAATCTATAGAATTGATTCCTGTAAATAAATGCCTCAAACAAGGTTCAGGAGCAATGTGGAGCATTCTTTTTCTGGAGGAAAAGAGTAGATTCGTTTTCTGGTAAAAATACAGGGAAAGCAGGCGGTGTCGTTCTAATGCCCCACAAACTGGACAAAGAGCATTTGGTCGCGGCTTGTCAGGTTTGACACTAAAGGGTAAGAACTGCCGAAGATGGCTGTTGCAAACGGGACAATAGCGCGAAATTCCAAAGAATAGCAATTTTCGACATGGCCTGGTAACTATATACAGCAATTTTCGAAATATTTTAGCGCTATGTAAATGATAGCGTTCAGGGATCAAAAATTTTATAAGTTGTTTAATTAATGAATTCATCTCGATTTGTTGAAATGTAATAGTGCTTGCTGGTAGATTTCCATCATCGTTTTCGTTTTGTCTTGCCACCGGTAATTTTGTAATACAAATTCTCGACCGGCTTTACCCATCTCTCTTCTTTTCTGCGGATTCTCTATTAAAAATGATAT
>SDBV01003175.1_pt1 | contig 24478 bp, 18 predicted proteins | sample 2277081 | NCBI WGS metagenome assembly SDBV01 (sample SAMN10402039, study PRJNA504765) | marine sediment metagenome | isolation source: marine sediment core GS10_PC15, 223 cmbsf | place: Arctic Ocean: Southern Knipovich Ridge | collected 2010 | reverse complement strand
TCGACGTTGCTGCCCATTACCTCGGCGCATACAGCCGCTTCCTCCGCTACCGGGATATCGGCCGTACCGGCGCACAGAACCGCCACGGTTCCCTGCATCGGAGGCGGGGGGGCCTGGCTTAAAGTCACAATTCTGGCTTGAGGATGATGGACCGCTTCCGGGAGAGAAGTTAGCAGGGCTTCCGCTGTCGGTATGTCGCAGCGTGTCGCCAGCAGGTTCTGTCCGCGCGCGACAATGCTGCTGGCGATGGCAACCGTCTGGTCCTCTGTCTTGCCCTGGCAGAAAATAACCTCGGCAAAAGAGGTCCTGAGCTCGCGGTGATGATCCACCACTGCGAAGCCCAAGTCCTCAAACGGTAGATTCTTCAGTTCCTCCATTGCCGCTTCGATATCTACTTGCCCTCCCCTGACCCCCTCAAGTAACTCCCGTATGTACTCAGGACGCATCCTGGCCCCCTTCTGTTTACTGAAAACCGATATAATCCAAGCTGTAACTATCGCCGATGTGCTTTGCCGTGCAATATTACGAACTTGCAATTCGTGTTACTTTTATGACAAGCAATATGTAGTAATATCTGAAGCGAAAATCAAGACCTTCATAAGCGAATGGCAAGAATTGGCAAGGTGCCCCCACCTACCGGGGCCTTCAGGGGGGGGGACCGGGGGGGCGTATGGATAGAATATCAGTCGCGCGGAATATGGATGAAATTTTGGGGTTGCACGATTCGGTGCCGGATGAATCTCGCAGCGGTTCTCCAGTTCAGACATTCTCCTCGAAGTTTTCTAATTTGACAAAATTCCCGCAAATCCCTATTATTTTTTATCGGCTCCAAAATTGAAAATGAAAGCTGTCTTTAGCGGTTATAACTATTGATATGGTATATATTGGTTAGTGATAATATTGTTCAGAGGTGTCATGCCAGTTCCCGCCAATGGGGAGGTCAATCATGTCCAGGAAAATGAACCGCAGGAAATTCATCGCCGGCACAGCAGTCGGAGCAGCAGGAAGCGCGATGTTGCTCAGTTGTGAAGAAAAAGCCCTGGTGGAAAGGCCGGAAAATATCAGCACGGCAGAACCGATCGCGGGCCTGCAGCAGGGAAAAATCGGCAAGCTGACGGTAAGCAAGCTTATTGCTGGAGGCAACCTGATCAGCGGCTACTCCCACGCGCGGGACTTGATCTACGTTTCGCCGCTGGTCAAAAAATACAACACCGAAGAAAAAATTCTCGAAACGCTGGAACTCTGCGAATTGAACGGGATAAACACGGTGATCGCCGACCCCCGGGAACTCCCGATCAGGGTCTTCCAGAGGTACTGGAAAGAGAGGGGCGGCAAGATCCAGTGGATCAGCGAATCGTATCCCAAACCCAATGACGTGGGATCCACCATCCGCAAGGCAATTGACAACGGGGCCAGCGCGGTCTACGTGCAGGGTGCGGCCGGCGACCGGCTGGTTGCCGACGGCAACGTGGAAACCCTGGGCAAGGCGCTGGACCTGATCCGCTCAAACGGTCTGACAGCAGGAATCGGGGGGCACAGGCTTGAAGTGATTGTGGCCAGCGAAAAGGCCGGCCTGATCCCTGATTTCTACATGAAAACTCTCAACAACAAGAAGTACTGGTCAGCCCAGCACTCTAAGCCAAACGACAACGTCTGGGCCTGGCAGCCGGAAGAGACCATCGAGTTCATGAAGAGCGTCAAGGTACCCTGGATCGCTTTCAAGACCTTGGGAGCCGGGGCCATCCATCCCAAAGCCGGCCTGCGTTACGTGTTCGAAAATGGTGCGGACTTCGCCGTGGTGGGCATGTTCGACTGGCAGGTGCAGGAAAACGCGGCTCTTGCCAAGGATCTGCTGGAGAGAAACCTGAGGCGGGAGCGCCCCTGGATGGCTTGAAGAGTGTGATTAAACTCTCCTCGCGGCAAGCTGCGAGGAATTCTTTTCGATTAATATTCGAGCTATAAAGGATCAGAGATAACAAGGGTATGCGCCCATGTGGATGAAGCGATATTTTTATGAATAATGCGGGTTAGTTAGCCTGTTTGAATTACATCAACCCAGATAGTCCATAAAAAGAATGCAGTTGCTAATGCTGAGAAATGCCTTTTATTTTCAACACCAACATGTTCTGACGAAGTACAATTTGTCAAGCTAACTACTCATGGACGAAATATGAGATTTCTTATTATTGCTTTCCTTTTGCTGAGTGCCAGCACTGCGTTTGCGCTTGAATTTGTCATTCACGAACGCTCCGGCGTAGACAGGATAGAGGAGCCTGTGACCGGTGGAGTACCTCTGCCCCAGGGCTGGGCGAGTTCACTGAGCAGTCTGTCCGCCGTCAGCGGAGGCGCCCAACTACCCTGCCAGTTCAGCGAGGCGGCTCGCTGGCCCGACGGCTCGCTGAAATGGGTTCACCTTAATCTGGTTACTTCGCTCGAAGCCAACACCCGACTCTACCTTGACCTGCGGAACAGCGGATCCAACAGCTTCCAATCACAAATCAGCGTAAATGAAACCGAAGAGTCTCTCACCGTGGAAACCGGCCGGATAAAGGCTGTCGTGCGCCGTAGCGGTTTCAATCTGATTGACCGCCTCTGGCTAACGGAGAGCGGAGAAAACGTAAGCCAACTGATCGATACCCACGATCGCGGCCTGGTGATGTGGGCTGGTGGTCAGGAATTCGTGAGTGCGCTGGATGCTGCGACTACCGTTGAAGTAGAATCGAGCGGCCCGGTGCGCGTGGTACTTAAAGCCGAAGGCGATCTGGCAAATTCCTCAGGGGGAGGACAGGGATTCCACTATGTCTGCAGGTTGTACTTTCATGGCGGCTCTTCGGTGGTCAGGGTGGCATTTTCTTTCGAAAACCGCGGGCCATACCTTGAGGGCAGGGAGGACAAGGTCGCTCTGGCAGGCCTGCATCTGGAGATTCCTTTCAGCGGTACGGCCACCAGTGTTGCAGCCGGACTTCCCGGTGGGGCGGGAGATGATTTCCGTCCGGTCGGGCAGGGGGCGCGGGTTCTCTGCCCATCGAGCACGGAACTGAGCTATTCCATCGACGGCCTGGCTGCCGGAAGTACGAGCCCCAAGAGTGTAAAAAGTGACCAGATCGGCTGGTTGGCCGCGGGGTTGAATCCGGACGGTGAAGGTGCCGCCCTGGGTATCTCCGTAAAATATTTCTGGGAGATGCATCCCAGCAGCCTGGAGTTGGACGTCTCCGGTTCAACGATTAGCGCCGGACTGTACCCCGGCTCCACAAGCAAGACTCTCGATATTTATTCCGGGGTGGGCCGCACATTTTACCTGCGGCTGGCTTTTGTGCCGGGGAGCCGGCGGGAAGATATCGGCAAAATGCTGGCCGGGGAGCAGAAACCTCTGCTCATCCTGGCCGAACCGGATTATTACTGCCGGGATAGCGGTGTTTTCGGCAAGTTGAACGAGCGCAACACCTCACTCTATCCGCCAGAATATGCCGAAGAGGTGCGGAGGGTGGAAGCAGAGCTTGATCTGGGTCTTGAAATGCAACTGGTACGGGTGGAAAGCCGCACAAAAAACGGAGTGACCCAGGAAAGCTACGGCCTGCTGAACTGGGGCGACGGTATGCACTATGCCTGGGAGAGTGGAGTTCAGGAGCCGCGCAACATTGCCTGGAACCACCACTATTACGACCTGCCCCACATGTGTTTTCTGGAATTCATCAGGACTCTGGACTACCGCTGGTTGGACTATTATCTCTCGCGCGCCCACCACATGATGGACGTGCACATGGTACACCTGGGCCCTGGGGCAAGGCTTGACGGAGCCGGGCGTTACTGTCCTCCAACCGACCACGTGCGCAACGATCCCGGCAATTCGAGCTACAGTTCGGCCAGGGTATATATCTCCCCCTACACCAACCACCACAAGGTGCAGGGGCTGTTCGAGCGCTGGTACCTGGCTGGTGATGAGCGGGCACGCGATGTTGCACTGCGTGGAGTGGAATTTGCCAACGGTTTCGGGGGATACGCGGATTTCAAGCAGCCCCGGGGAGCGGCTTTTCAGGTATTCACCCTGCTGGCCGGTTATGAGTCTACCGGGGATGAGACTTATCTGAATACGGCCAAGCAGACTTTTGAACTCTGGTACAACCATTTTCAGGCCAATTCGACGAAATTCACCCAGGGCTATTTTATGGTCGGCTTTCTGCTGGAAGCTTTTATCGATCTGTACGGATATACAGGAGATATCCGAACGGAATCTTTTGTGCAGCAGGCGGTGGACTGGATGAGATCCAACGAGAGCGTTTGGTTTAGTCCTGGTGGCCATGGCAAATACTCCAACATGGCTTTTGGCCAGGGCTGGCTGGCCGTTCAAGCTCAGAAGCCGGCATACAGTGATCTGCAACTTGAATACCTGGGCTACTGGAAAGGCGTCTGGGGTAACACTTTCAAGGACTTCGGACTGGCGGGCAGGAGCGTGGGCAGGAGTCTCTATTTCCTGTCGTATGAGGGGCTTGGACTGGAGATACCGGAGCAGAATGTGCCGTTGAAGGGCGACTATGACCAAGACGGCCAGCTTTCCCCCGCCGATGTGGTCAGTCTGATTGTTAAAGGTATTGAGGATCCTTTTGACGTGGCGGTGGACTACAACCGGGACGGCAAATTTTCCATTCTGGATGTGGTTGGGCTGATACTTCAGCTAAGAAAACAGTAGCCTTACCCGCCTGGCAACAACATAGCCCAGGTGAAACTGAAGGATAACATGTAAATTATTTCACGCCCCTCTCAAGAAGGAACGGCGCATATTTCTTATCCGTTTCTCCGATATGATGCGCCAGTCATTGATAAAGAGAATGCCTGATCTTCATCACAAGTGCCTCAGTCCCCTCCGCGAGATTACTTTTCCTGAATGCCTCCAGCTTTACTTTAAATTTTTCATGTTCACATTTATCCGCTTTATGGTCTGGATGGCTGTACTTTTCCATCGAACGCTCATCAGAGGAGAGCTGGCAGGCGAACAGGAACGGAGCATTACATTTGCGCCGCTACGCGGAAAATGTTGCCCGGCCGCCTTGATTTATCCGCGGCCCCAGCTTATCCTGGTACAGTCTCCTGCTATCGCCGGTATAGCTGCTTTCAGTATCAGACCGTCCTTATCCTGATCATTGGTTGTACTTTCCGCCGGAGCCTCAAAATGCAAAGACGGGATTTCATTAAAACCAGCGGAGCAGCGTTGGCACTACCCACCCTGCTCAGCCAGGCCACCTGCGGAAACAGAACGGGCAAGCGGGACTCCAGGCCGAATATTCTCTTTATCTGCACCGACCAGTTCAACGCCTCATGCGCCGGTTATGCCGGCCATCCTCTTGTGCATACGCCCAACCTTGACCGGCTCGCTGACCGCGGTACGGTTTTCAGCAACTGCTACAGCAACAGCCCGGTCTGCGTACCAGCTCGCGCAGCGATGTTCAGTGGGTTATACCCCCACGAAGTGGAGTCTTACGACAACGCGGCTCCGTTCGACGGCCGGGTGCCGTCGTGGACCAACCGGCTCAGTGACTCGGGCTATGCTTGCCGCGCCACCGGCAAGCTCGATTTCTTTTTCAGGCGAGACTACGGCATGCATGAGGTGGACACCGTTCACGGTCACGACCTTAATCCGGACATCACCGCTTATTTCCGCCGGCCGATGGTGCCTCGAATCAATTCCCGCGCCCAGATTGACTCCTACCTTAACGAACAACCTCACCGGGATACTCGTTTCGTGGCCGAGGCCCGCCGCTTCTTGAGTCAGGAGGCTGACAGCACGCCCTGGGTGCAGTACGTGGGCTTGCACAGCCCGCACCCCAAGTGGGTGGTCCCCGCGAATTACTACCGGATGTACAACCTGGAAAATATATCTCTGCCGCGGGTCCCCGGCCCCTGGCCATTCGATCTTCACCCGGTGATGGCGGCGGCCAACCATTACCACAAGTTCGATCAGGCGCCTTTTCCAGAGGGTAATATCAGGCGGACCAGGGCCGCCTATTTCGCGATGATAACCCAGCTCGACCAATGGGTGGGCGGTTTGCTGCATGCGCTTGAAAAGAGCGGGCAGGCGGAAAACACGGTTGTTGTTTTCACCGCCGATCACGGCGAGATGCTGGGCGAGCACGGCATGTGGTTTAAGAGCTGCGCGTACGACGAAGCCGCGAGGGTGCCGCTGATTATCGCTGGGCCGAGTTTCGGGCCGGGCAGAGTCGATGCTCCGGTTTCCCATGTCGATCTGGCGGCAACCATGCTCGAGTTGGCCGATCTGAAACCATTCGAGGGTATGCGGGGCAGGTCGCTGCTGCCGCTGGCCAAGGGCGAGGAGCCGGATGGAGAACGCTGGACTTACTCCGAGTTGAACAACGAGGGCAATCTCACCGGCAGCTTCTGGATCCGCAAGGGTGACTGGAAATATATCTACTTCGCGGGCTACGAGCCGCTGCTGTTCAACCTGACCCGTGATCCGAAGGAATACGATAACCTGGCCGGGCAGCAGGAATACCAGCCCGTACAGCGGGAACTGCACCGGCTGCTGCTTTCCGTGGCTGACCCGGAGGAAGTCTCGGTTGCGGCATTTGTCCACCAGCGTGCCAGGTTTGAACAGGACCTGGCGCACCTGGACGACCCGGATATCTACCGCCGCTACTCCTCCCGCCTGGGTGAGGAATTCGCCGCCGGGCTCAAACAGCGGAAGGCAGCACTTGACATCTGATTACCATAAGCATGTTAAGAGTAAGACAAGTAAATATCCGGTATCCAGTAATTCCAGATTCTTAACAAACGGTGCAGTTACTTCAAGGTTACACCTTGAAGTAACTGCTTTGTCCAAGTTGAAACGAATATTAGCCAGCTGTTTGTGGTGGGTTACGAACCAACCCTACTTTGATTAATCTAGCTGATGTTTAGCAAAATTCATATTTGTGGCCGAAGCCCAACCTCAGCTCACCTCAAAAGAAGATGCCTGAGCTGGCCAGTAGCACTAAATCAATATTGGCTTTTGGGTATGAGCTAGCTTTTAATGAGCAAACCCAATCTTGAAGGAATATCCAAGTACTTTCGCGAAATTTATTTCCCCGCCGATCCTCAGCGCTGATATATTTGCAGCTAGACCTAGCATCCCTTGCAAACCAAACACATTTTCATTTTCAAGATTCACCCTAGAAGTGGTTTCCTGTGCACGCGCCAAATATCCTGAAACTCCGGCATAGGGTGAAAATATTGACCAATCTTTGCTTGCCAGAACATCCAAACCATACACACCCGCATTCAAGTCCTCCGGGCCAAATAGCTTGTTAAAACTAAATCTGACGGCGACTGCCCGATTTTTTTCTAAATCGTTTAATAAGTTATATTGGACCTGACCACCATAAAATCCGTAATTGGCCCCGGGAATCTTAGTGAAATATGTACCGATATCTATCCGGTTTGTAACCCCTACTCTGAACATTAATCCGGGAAAAAACAGAGCATTGCCATCGAAAAGAGTATGAGCGTCATCGGGATGTGAAAATGTATCGTTCCAGGCTGCATCAGCGTCATCTATCCTCGTGCCCCAATCCAGCACCGAAAATTCAAATTTTTTCACTCCTAAAGGTTTTGCCGAGCTTAGTGGACGAAAATAGACGACAAGCCCTACTTCACCGGCAAATTGGTGCCACGCTTCTTGAGTGAGCGATGGATCGAGTAAGAACGAACACTCATCCCATCTTTCATTGACATGAAGCTGTTGAGCATACAGCGGTGGGTTGAATATCGCTAAGAATAAAACAGCCAACATACCGGAAAATATTTTGCTCCGCATCAAAAAACTCCTTTTTTTGTTTTGAAAAGCATATAATCCTGCATTAGTTCAGACGGTCATCACGAGCCCTGACAACCACTCTCAGTATCAATGTAATACACCGGCCTGGCTTTGGCAATATCGGCCAGGGCAAATTTTCTCACTATAGATTGAAGAGCAAAGCCGGTCCTACCCGGCAACCAGGAGGAAAGAAACAGGTGCCGAAAAAGTTCGAATTCGGACCACTGGCCATCCGGCCGGTTCCCCGGCCAGGAAAGTACCGTCTGAGTTGAAGGGGTTGGATGGCCGCTGATCAAACGGAATAACCCTAACAGTGAGGAAGGCTTTTAACCTCGGGAAAGGAGAATGCAGGGATCAGTTGCATTTGCTGAGAAGTGTCTCTTAATTTAAAACACCAACTGTTAAACATGTTCCGACGACATACAATCCCGTTACAGGATAAGGCCTTATCTATCAGTGGTGCCGAAGGGGGGATTCGAACTTCAAAACATGTTAGTTTCAAGCCCCAAAATGGGCACCCTATCGGTACCTCGTCAAAATTAAAAAGCCTTAACCCGTTATAGGTTAAGGCTTTATCTATTAATGGCGGAGAGGCAGGGATTCGAACCCTGGGACGGCGTGAACCATCACCGGTTTTCGAGACCGGCTCCTTCAACCACTCGGACACCTCTCCGGATGATATATTTTTCATAGTATAATCTTGTATGAAGGAACAGAAAGCTAACAAACTCGCTCCCCGCTGGCAAGAACCATCCGCACACTTTTCTCAAATAAATGAAACCGGATTTCCCATTTGTGCGTCCTAAATAACATAGAGGACTTTTACGGCATCACTCAATCCAATCAAGAGGTAACGATGAAAATCCTGGCCGGCATCCTGACAGTTTTCCTTCTTTTCAGCAACATTGGTGTGGATACCCTGTTCGCCGACACTGTCGAGCGCACGTTTCCGGCAGCCGGAATTGTGGAAGTGAAGGCCGACGGCGCATCTATCGAGCTTATCGGCAACGGAGACAACCAGATCGAACTGGAAGTCGAAAGCAATAAAGATATCGAGAAGCATTACAGGATTTCCTCCGAGCTTGACGACGGTGTGTTGCGAATCTTTGTTAAGCGTAAAAAAGATGCGTTCAAGCTGCTCGGATTTTCCAGATCACCCTCGATCAGCCTCAGCCTGACTGTCCCCTTTAAGACCGCCTGCACCCTCATGACCAGTGGCGGAAGTATAGAGGCATGCTCACTGGACGCTGATTTGTCGGCAATCACCTCGGGCGGCTCCATAACATGCAACGATGTGAAGGGCGAAGTGACAGTTAAAACAAGTGGTGGTTCATTAAACTGCCGGGCCATAGCGGGCCGCCTGGAGGCCATAACCAGCGGCGGCTCGATCAGGTTGGAGAAAGTGACCGGTGCATTCAACGGCCGCACCAGCGGGGGGGCGATAACCGCTGAGGAATTAACTGGCGACGGGCTTCTTCATACCAGCGGCGGAACGATAAAACTGAGTAAATGCAACGGAGCGATAGAGCTTAAAACCAGCGGGGGCAGGATTACAGTGAAAGAACACTCCGGCAGCCTGAAAGCCAATACCAGCGCCGGTTCGGTGTCGGCGTCGTTTGTCAGCCCACCCGATGGCGACTGTGTGCTCAAAACCTCCGCCGGCTCGATCAAACTGGCCCTGCCCAAAGATAGCGGCGCCGAATTGAACGCTAATGCTTCGGCTGGAAAAGTGAGCTGCGAACTGGCGATACACGGGACGATTGATACAGACCGCCACAGCCTGCGCTGTACAATCGGCCAGGGAGGCCCCAACCTTACGCTGAAAACTTCCGCGGGCTCTATCAGAATAACCGCGGTTAATTAAGCATCTTATCTCCAGGGAGCCGCAAACCATCAGGAAATAGCGGTTCGGGAGAATTGAATAAATGGAACGAAGCAACCGTGATTAAGTTTTATTTTTCTGTAAAATCAGCACGGAGTGTATAGCGATGAAGAGGTTAAGACTGTTCTCCCCGCTGGCCTTCCTCGGCCTGGCTGTTTTACTGCTGAATGCCTCCATCGCCAGGAGTGAGACGAGTATTCAGCGAAGCTTCCGGTTTAATCCAGGACAGTCACTGATTGTAGACACCGAGCGCTGCAACATTTCTATCGTTGGCTCTGACCGCGATGATATAACGATCACGGCTGAATGCAACGATGAGATTGAGAAGTACCACAAGCTGGAGTTTGCCGAACTCTCCGCTGGGCTGAAAATAAAATCACGCGCACTGGACAGGGAAGAAGAGCACGAGAGTTTACTGGACCGTCTGGGAATTCACTTCGGCAACTCTCGCCGGATCGAGAAGCTGAACCTGACAATTTCCATTCCGCAACAGGCTAATATTCAGATTTGTAACTCTCGCGGAAAAATAGAAATCAGTTCGATTGACGGCGATGTTGATGTAGCCAATACAAGAAGTCCCGTCTACTGCACCAATATTACCGGTTCCCTGGATTTGGCTAACTCGAGGGACAGGATCGAAGTGTCATCCGTGGATGGGCCAGTGGATATTCAGAATTCGCGCGGAGCGATATATGTTTCCAATTTGCTGTCCGGCGGGAAAATAGTGAACAGCCGGGGCAATATCCACCTCGACAGCTCCAGCGGGGATTTTATTATCAGCAACAGCAGAGGCCATACGGAAGTAAACGGTCTGCGTGGAAGAGTCAATGGAAGTAGCAGCCGTGGGAACTTGAAAGTCAGTTTTGCCGGGCAACCTACCGGTGACTGCGAACTGAAAACAAACAGGGGCCATCTGGAAATCTGCGTTCCTGAGAATTCAGCAGCATCTATTACAGCCGATGTCAACCGGGGAAAGGTTTACAGTGATCGTCCGGTTTTCTACAAATACGATCGCGGCGGGGTTATAACCGGTGACAAGTCGGAAAACAGCCCTAATCTCAAGCTGTCGGCCACCCGTGGTAATATCAGGATCAAAAGCAGCGGTAGCTGAACCGGCATCCTGAGGTTACCGGCGTTTAGTTATAGATACAGTTTCGGAAAATGTCTATGGCCCGGCTGATATCTTCACCAGTCACATCCAGGTGAGTCACCAGCCGGGTCAGGTTTTTCCCCAGCGGATCGACCCGCACACCGCTGGCATTGAGCCTGCGGCAAAGCTCTTCCGCATCCGGTGCCGGCGGCCGGGTAGCCACCATGATTATATTTGTCTCCACCTGCTCCAGGTCCACCTCCAACCCGTCCATCGAGCCAAGTGCTTCAGCCAGCCTGCGGGCGTTAACGTGGTCCTCGGCCAGACGCTCCACGTTGTGCTCCAGCGCATAAATACCAGCGGCTGCCAGAATGCCCGCCTGGCGCATTCCGCCGCCCATCCGCTTGCGGCTTATCCGTGCCTGCGCTATAAACTCACTGCTCCCCACAACCATCGAGCCCACCGGCGCACCCAGCCCCTTGCTCAGGCAGAACATCACCGCGTCCGCACCTTCCGTGAGCTCGCTCACCGGCTTGCCCAGCGCCACCGAAGAGTTAAATATCCGCGCCCCGTCCATATGCACCGGAATTTCCTTATCGATAGCTAAAGTTATGACTTTTTTTAACCTCTCCTGGGGAAAAATCCTGCCTCCGGCTATATTGGCCGTGTTCTCAACACTTATGCAGCCGGTGGGAGCCACGTAGTAGATATCCGGATGGACAGCGGCCAGCACATCCTCCGCCTCCGGACAACCCCGTTCCCCGTCAACCACGCGGGGAATCAACCCGCAAAACACGGTCATCGCACTCAGCTCATAGTTGTAGATATGGCTCAACTTGTCGCAGATCACTTCGGAGCCGGGCCGTGCCAGCACGTCCAGGCAGACAGTGTTCCCCATCGAGCCGGTAGGTACCAGCAGCGCATCGGCGCGTCCGAACATCCTTGCGGCCAGTTCCTGCAAACGGTTGACTGTGGGGTCCTCGGCGTAAACATCATCGCCCACTTCCGCCTCGTACATCGCCCTGCGCATCGCTTCATCGGGCACGGTTACAGTGTCGCTCCTGAGGTCTATTACCTTGTTCAACTTAGACTTTCCTTTCTATCCTTAACCGGATTGGCGTAGCAGTACAGGCAGTCGCAGCGGCAGGGCTGGCTGTCGTAACTGCCTATATCGATACTCTCGTGGCAGAGGCATCCGGAAGCTGAACGCTGGCCACGGTCGCGGCGGCGGCTGAGTTTTTCTCCGTACAGGTGTTCAATCAGGGCATGGTCGATACAACCGGCCGCCGCCGTATTTTCAATCCCCGCCGAGGCAATCTCCGGCTCACAGCAGGTCAGTAATTTTACTCCGTGGCCCGCGGCCGTGGCCGCCATTTTCGCTGCCACTTCCAGCATCCGCTCACTGTCCGGGTACTCGAAAGCGAAATCAGGCACGGTCCGCTCTCTGCGGGCAATCTTGCGGTAGGGGTCCATGAACGAGATCGTGCAGGCCCTGATCCCCAGCCCGGCGGCGAAGTCTAACAGGCGGCTGAAGGCGTGAAGGTTGTCGTACAGACGGCCATCGCGATAGTAAAACACCACCGGATCAAACCGCCAGCGCACTGCCTCCGGGCCGAACGAGCGCACCAGGGCCGCCATCTGCTCCATCCGCTCTTCCAGCGGCGGAACACCCGGCTCCAGCAACGGATCGTGGCTGTTGATTGTAAAATTAAACACACAGTTCCAGTTGCACAACTGTTTGAGCTGACGTAGCAGCGGCCCGTAGTTCTTGCTCCAGAAAACAATCGCCGCCACGCTCTGGGGGCTGACAACCACGTTGCGCACCCGCCCGTTGTAAGGGTTGGTCAAAACAAACCGCTCCTCGTCAAGGCGGGAGAAAAACCAGTCGAGGTAAAATGCGGGAATGTCGGTGCGGCGGCTGGCGCTGATCACTGTTTTCATCGGGGCTGTTTCCGTGGCCCGGGCTGCAACCAGAGCAGGTTCTTGAATAACGCTGGACGTGGGTATAGATTAATCATCGGCGCAAAACTCCGATGGTTCACTTGCGGCGTACCCTGATTGTGGAGCCGCGATTTGCCTGCGCGGAGCGCTGGGGGCGACGGTAGGAAACAATTTTCTGGCGGTGGGAGTAGCGTGCCGCGTAGCCATAGCTCCTATTTGGGGTACGTAGCGAGGAGGCCAGGCTGGACCCGATAGTGGCTCCCCGGTTGGACGATTTGCTGCTGAATATGCTGTAGCGGCTTGACGACGGTGCCCGGTAGTTACGGCCCGCTGCGCCCCTGAAGCGGAAACTGCGGCTGTTCGCCGTGTGTTTGGACCAGCTGTACGAGCTACCCCAACGGCCTCCCCCGTGCCGCAACGACGGCTGCGAGGCGGCAGTCACGGAGATTGGCTGCATCAGCAGCAAAGCCACGCCCATGATCATAACTGAAACCGATAAACTCAAAATGCGCTCAATCATGAAAACCTCCTTACTTAACATAGTCCGGGCCTCGTTTTTGTCAAGCGCCCGGATGTTGCCGGCATTTTGGCTGGCAGCTATCCTGGCTCCGGCCATTTTCGCCGCCGCACCCGCTGACAGCGTTAAGCCCGAAAGCCGGGAGCAGCTCCGGGAGATGCTGCCCGAGGGCTTTATGGATTCCACCGTTTCGATTGTGGCCGCCAGCAGCAGCGAGCAAAGAAAATCCCCTCCCGGCGCGCTGCTGCGAAGCCTGGCCCTGCCCGGCTGGGGACAGTTCTACACCGGGCACCCTCTGCGTGGAACGGTTACCGCCGTGGCCCAAACCGCGTTCCTGACAGGCATGGTGCTCAAATTCCGCCAGCGCGCGGACCTTCGCAACAAACTCTCGCAACTGGAAATGAACAACGGGCCGGAGTGGCCCGTTGATGACCCTGAAAGGATACGGCTCAACTTCCGGATCAAGAGGGCCCAACAAAAAGGGGGCGATTACCTGGCCTATGGAGCCACTGCCCTGCTGCTGAGTATGCTGGATTCCTACGTGTCGGCCCACCTCTATAATTTCGACCGTCACTTCACCCTGACCGGATCGGGACGTGCGCAACTGGCCCTGCGATTCGGGTTTTAAATTGCAATAAAACAAAAAGGCGCACCGCATGGCGCGCCTTCATTCACTTGCCGGAAAAAGATTTTCGTCAATTAGCCAGATCATTAATACCAATAATCCCACACTCTGTGTCAACCAGCGGGCAAAGCCGGCGCTGATCTCAGGTAGTCTGGCCGGTGCAACTGCTGCCGGCCCCGGCAGTGCAGCCGAAACAATGCTCACCGAAAATTATCCGGCGTTCGAGAATTTTGCTCAGATCGAAATTGGCCACGCTCATCGGCCCGCCGGCATTCATCCGCAGACCCATCATCTGGTTGAAATCGCAGTCGTAGAGACGGCCATCCCAGCCCACGCTGACAATATCCCGGCACATCACACCCCCGGCGGCGCAGGGATTGAACGCCCCGGCCAGTTTTTCCATGTAGTCCTCAAACGCGTCCCGCCGCTCCAGCATCTCGCGGAACCGGTTGATCGGCATATTGGTGATAGTGTACAGACGGTTGAAACTCAAGCCGTGGCGCTGCTCCAGCTCACGCCTGAAATCCTCCTCCAGCCGTTGCTGGTCCGAGGGCAGAAACGCGCCGGCCGGATTGTAGACCAGGTCCAGTACCAGACCGCTGCCGGGCATTCCAAAGCCGGTCTCGTTGAGCACCCTCATCGATTCGATACTGCGGTCAAACGTACCGCCTCCGCGCTGTCTGTCGGTAAAATATGAGTTCCAGTATGGCAGCGAACAGACCACCTCCAACTTGTGCCGGGCGAAAAAGGCGGGCAGCCAGCCCATGCTCTCACCGGTTAGCGGATGCGCATCCAGCGTGACAGTCAGGTTGTGGCGCACCATCACCTTGCGGCCCAGCGTGCTTGCGGATTCCACCAGGTAGCGGAAATTTTCGTTCAGTTCGGGCGCGCCACCAGTGATATCCAGGTTGGCGATCTGCTGATAACGCTCCAGAGTGGACAGGCACTTGTCCACCACCTCGCGGCTCATCTGCTCGCCCGTTTTATCCGGCCCGGCGTTGACATGACAGTGCAGGCAGGTCTGGTTGCAGAGCTTGCCCATGTTCACCTGGAGGGTTTCCACACTGCGGGGATGAAGGTTCAGCTTGTGCTGCCTGAGCCTGGTCTCGAAATCGTATGCCGGTTCGTTGGACATCTATTTATTCCTCTACCAATAGCGTAAACCGCCTGTCATACGCCCAGAGAGTCGAGTTTGTTGAGCATCTGCACATTGTGCACCAGCGTAATCCCAGCCATCATCGCGGCCGCCACATGCACCGCCTCACTCATCTGCTCCGGGTCCGCCCCGTTGGAGAGACACTCCTCTGTGTACGCATCTATACAGTAGGGGCATTTCTGCGAATGCGCAACCGCCAGGGCTATCAGGGCCTTTTCCCGCTTTGTCAGCGCACCGTCCTCGCCTGTCACCTTGCCGTAGTACTCGAAAAAGCTTTTCGCCAGCTCACCGCGGAACTTGCCGATCTCACCGAACTTTTTCAGATCGCCGGATTCGAAATAATTCACTGTCTCCCCCCGCTGACTGATTTCAGCTATAAGCAGCCTTTTGTGTATCAGGCGTTGCGCCTGTCTGATTGCTGTGTATATTGAAACGAAAACAATCCACGTTTGCTACTTAAAAGTTGCTCCGATATTGAGATTTTGAGTTTTATCAGCTTTAGCCAAGTCTAAAGGGGACCTCTAATAATTTAGATATTGAAGCGAGCCCGAGCAAGAAGCTGCTTCGGCAAGGCCTGAGGATAAAAACGCAGCCGGGCAGTTGTGTAGCACCGGCGCAGCCAATAGATGGTTATTAGAGGTTCCCTGAATATAACCTCGCCGGATGGTTCGTTCAAACCGGACAATGCCGGTGATCTTTTCCGACTAAGCAAGGAGACTGATCCATGGATCGCAGAAACTGGCTGGCAAAACTGGGCGCACTGCTGACCACCGGCGGGGTGATCAGCGCCGCTTCATGCGGCAAAACAGAGCAGAACGCCAAGGCAACCTCCGGCAAGGCCGAGGGCCTTCCAGAGGGACTCAATCACTATTTTGGCGACATCCACAACCACTGCGAGGTGGGTTACGCCCAGGGTTCGCTAACCCGCGCGTTCGAGATCGCCGGCAACCACCTGGATTTTTTCAGTTGCACGCCCCACAGCTGGTGGCACGATGTGCCCAAGATGATCCAGGGTAAGGAAAAGAAATGGCTGGACGGGTTCGAAGTCACAAGGCGGCGCTGGCCGGAGGTGCAGCAGCTTTCCCGTGAATACAACCGTCCCGGAGAGTTTGTCACTTTTCCCGGCTACGAGTGGCACAGCAGCCAGTTTGGCGATTTCTGCATCATTTCTCCCGGCGATGAACTTCCGATGACCCGTTTCAATGAACTCAAAAAGCTCCAGCAGTTTGCATTCGACAACGGAGCACTGCTGATCCCCCATCACCCCGCCTACCTTGAGGGCCACAGGGGAGCTGTCCCGGAAAATTGGGACCCGCGGGTAAATAAATTGCTGGAAATCTACAGTGAGCACGGCAACGCCGAGAGTGAAGAGGGCAGCCTGGACTACATCCGTCACTCCATGGGCGGACGCCACAGTCCCAACACCCTGCAGGCACTGCTGGAGTACGGCCACAGGGTGGGTGTGCTGGCCTCTAGCGACGACCATCTGGGCCACCCCGGCGCATACGGTGAGGGCCTGGCCGTGATACTGGCGCCCGATCTTAACCGCAAGACGTTGTTCGGCTCGCTGGACAAGCGGCTGTGCTACGGTGTAACCGGGGATAGGATCAGGGTCAATTTTGCGGTTAACGGACAGGCGATGGGCAGTGAGCTGAGCTATACCGATGAGCGCAGGATAGCGGTGGAAATAGAGGGCTGGGACACTATCGAGAAAGTGGAAATACTCAAGAACAACCGTGTGATCCACCGCGAACATCCGATTGACAGCACGCCGGGGGTCAACCCGTTTGCCCGTCCGGTGGTTGTGAGGCTCGAATACGGCTGGGGCCCGTGGGCCAGCCTGGGTATCCCGCGTATCTGTGACTGGAAGATAGACACAAAGGTGCAGGGCGGTAAAATAACCGAACTGATGCCGGGCTTCCAGAGCGGCCCGATTGCCGAGGACCGCCGCAACCGGATTACCGGCAGTACACCGGGCGGTTTTGAACTGACCAGCTACACCAGCCGCCTGGACGCTTTCGCCGAGAAGGCGACCAACCTGGTGGCGATGAGGATCGAGGGTGGACCCGATACAAGGATTACGCTGAACGTGACCAAGCCTACTTCGATGACGGTAAGCAAAACCCTGGCCGAACTGCTGGCAAGTAACGAGGTGGCGTTCTCCGGCCCGTTCCCCGATGAGTCGCTGATCCTGCACCGTCCGGTGCCCGAAGTTAACTCAAGCTGCTCGTTCGGGATCACCGACACAGCCGATGGCAGCCGGGATGACTGGTATTACGTGCGTGTGACTCAGCGTAACGGACAACTGGCCTGGTCCAGCCCGGTGTGGGTGGATAAAAAGGGCTGAGGTATTATTTAGCTGTCAAATCGAGTTTATACAAAAGGCAGGCCGAATGGCCTGCCTTTTGCGTTTATATATGTGATATATTACTTGCAAACTAAAAATATTAGTCTTATAATTTTTTGAATTACTGATTTTCAAATGCAATGTCTTAAAAATGAGGATACCATGACAAATCCTATGCCTACTCCTCTAGATTTTCTTGTTAAGCATCCATTATATGAAAATCTTGTATTTGGCTCTAATGATGCGATGAATGATTATCTATTCAAAATAGAAGATGAAATTGAACATTACGATTGGCATTGTAAAGAATGCGATAGAAATACCGTTTTCCTTATTGATGTAGATAGTGTAGAAACATATAGTATGTCTCCTTATAAATATTTCCATTTGACTGCCAAGTGTACACGATCAAAGAAACATGCCCACATGTTTTTAATACTTATTGAGAAAAAAGGTGGTCTTGTAACTCTAACCAAAATTGGTCAATTCCCATCGCTGGCGGATTTATCTCAGGCTGAAAACAATAAGTATAGAAAAGTATTAGAGGAAAATAAATTCAAAGAATTGAGTCGCGGTATTGGCCTGGCGGCACACGGAATAGGCATAGGTGCTTTTGTATACTTAAGGAGAGTATTTGAAAGTCAAATTGAAGATGCACATTTGGTTGCAAGAGAAGTTTCTCAATGGGATGAAGAAAAATATCAAAAATCCAGGATGGATGAGAAAATCAAGCTACTAAAAGATTATTTACCTGATTTTTTGGTAAAGAATAGCTCAATTTATGGCATACTCAGCAAAGGCATTCATGAGCTTGAAGAAGATGAATGTCGTACGATTTTTCCTGCAATAAAAACTGCAATTGAGATGATCCTTGATGAAAAAATCAGGGCAAAAGAATTAGCTGAAAAAGAGATAAATGCTGCCAAAGCTATATCAAAAGTTCAATCACAATTAAAGAAGTCTTAATAAATCCCCCCCTTTTCCAAAGGGGGGGATTTGTTATTTGAGACCTTTAATTTGATCAAAAGATTAAAAGAATAATGAGGGGGAGAGACAAAACCTTTTAAAAAAGGTTCTTTTCTCTCCCCCTCAAACTCCCCTTCTCTTTTTCCAAAACTTTTTATCAAAAAGCAGCCGGAGGGCAAAAGGCCGGCAGCCTTATGCCGTTATCCCCGGATACCATTTGAGCGTGTTCTCGTAGAACATCCTCCTCAGCACCGGTTTCGGCAGGGCCAGGCCCCGGAACGAGCCGTCAACTTCCCAGACTGACATCTCCTCACCCGTGGCAAAATAACGGTAGTCCTTATCGTAAGTGGTGTTGATCTTCTCAAGCGTCCCGTCGATATCGGTTTTCATGTACGTATAGCCCGCTCCCAGGTCAGTGCCGTAAAGGATACGGTCCTGGTACCTGATACAGAAATCCCGCACCGTATCTCTATCCTGCACCTGAAAGTGGCAGACCCGGGCGGCCAGATCGACCGCGAAGTTGGGATATTTGTCAAACCTCTTCGCCAACTCATCGACACTGTACTCCAGGCTGCCCAGGTGACAACCCACCACCCTGAGGCCGGGATGCCTGGCCAGTACGTTGTCCCTGGACTCGATATGCTTATCGTAGTGGGGTATTTCCGGGTGAAGGTAACTGTGGTACTGGGGGAATTCCTCGAAATATAGACGGTCGTTGTTGACTGTCATCTCCTCAAGCGGCAGCCAGCAGTTGCGCGGCTCTCCGATATGCGCCACCAGGGTTTTCCCCTGGGCCTTGATATGATCCAGTATCGGGCTGAACCGCTCATCGTCGATCATCACATACTTGCCGTCGGGGTCCTTGAGCACCATCCCGATTTCCTTCCAGACCTTTACGCCGATAGCGCCCATGGCGAATGTCTCATCGAGTGTGGCGATAGCCGTTTTTTGCCAGTCGTCATCGCCCCAGTTTTCCAGGCTGAAACTCGTGGCCCAGTTGACCCATTTCCCATATTTTTTCTGCATCTCGTGGGCAAGCTCAATCTGCTCATAAAGAAACTTCCGCTTGCTTGCACCGGTGCAGATATCGAGCCAGCGAATGTTGTGATCCTCAAGCGTGGCAATCACCGGAGCTTCTTCTTCGGGTTTTAAGCCGCGGAAATGGACATGGGAGTCGAATTTAGCCATTTTTTTCAGCTCTTCGACTGTCATCCCGGCCTCCGCGGCCTGGGGCGCCGGGGCGCTATCATCCTGCTTACCCCCATCGCATGAGCAACCGGCTGCGGTAACAGCCGCGAACCCCATCAGGGATTTCCCGACAAATTCTCTTCTGTTAATTTGATTTTTCTCCAAACCTTTACTCATTTTGTGTTCCCCGTGCTTTGAATATGTACCCAATCCACTTTCGCAGGAATTGACAGACAGATGCTGAACGTGCAAGTATTTTCGGTTAATGACGGAACGGCCTGCATAATATCCGCGACAGATATTTAGCGCTTTGCTGCGCCAGTCTCAATAGTTTTTATCTCTTGGCAAACTATTAATCCAGCAAAAACATGGCTCCATACAAACTGGCCTTGCCGCCCAGAGCGCCGGGAATGATTTTTGTCGCGTTTCTTTTAACCCTGTGCTTATCGACAACTTCATGCATGGCAACGGAGAAAAACTCCCAGGCCCGAGCCACCGAGCCGCCTACAACCACTACTTCCGGGTTCAGCACGTTAACCAGATACGAGAGGCCGAACCCCAGGGCCTCGCCCATCTCATTGAGTATTTTCAGGGCCAACGGCTCTCCATCGGCCGCCCTCTGATTAATTTGCGTACCGTTAAGCTTTTCTCCGCCCGCCTGATAATATCTCCCGGCCAGTGCGGTCCCCGACACCCGGTCCTCGATAATGCCGCCGCTGAACGGGGAGGTCCAGATCTCACCGGCGCAGAAATCCGAGCCGCGCAGCAGATGGCCGTCAATCGCCACGCCCAGGCCGAGTCCCGTGCCCAGAGTGACCCCGCAGCAATTGGCGCAACCTCTGGCCGCCCCGTAATTCATCTCGCCCAGCAGGAAACAGTTGGCGTCTTTTTCCATGGTAACAGGCAGGCCCACGCTCTTGCCGAGTTTATCGGCAAGAGGATAGTCCTTCAGCCTGGGCAGGTTGGGCGACTCATCGATCAGCCCCGCCTCGTACTGGATCGTGGTTGGCACACCGATCCCCAGCCCTGCAACCTCATCGATTTTTTTGCCGTTGCCCTCAACTGCTTCAATAAAAACTGCCGCAATACTGTCTATAAGTGCGGTGGGACTCGACTCGACGGGAGTAGGAGATTCGGCGCACGTATCAAGGATATCACCTCCGGCTGTAAAAAGCGCCGACAGTATCTTGGTGCCTCCCAGATCGATTGCACCTCGAAGGTTTCCCTTATCCCTGTTCTTTACTTTCTTCAATCCTTCAACTCCTTCAGCTCCACTTTGCGAAACTCTATGGGGTGGCTCTCGGCCTGAAGCGAGATATAGCCACCCTCCAGCATTAGTGCCTGCCCGCCTTCCAGCAAGCCGCGCGCGTCCTGGTCGGAGTCATCGAGCTGGGGATTGGTGTACTCCAGCACAGTGCGCCCCTCCATAATATGACGGATCACTTTGTTGCCGCGCACCTCCACTTCCACTGTCACCCACTGGTCACCGTGATATGTATTGGAACTGGAGTTGAGGCAGTGCCGGGTCCAGAGTTCATCGCTGATCACAACATGGGTGCCGGGTGTGCAGAGGTTGGCGGTCTGACGCTCTAAGGAGCCATCGCCGCCCAGCAGCTGCACTTCGATACTGACCGGGAATTTCTGCTCCACTCGCATGCTCTCCGGGCTCTGGCCGTGGACCATGATCCCGCTGTTACGGAACGCCCAGCTCTCGCCGTCCGGGCACTGCTCGCCCACAAAACGGTACTCCACGCGAATAAGATAGTTGGAGAACGGCTGCTCGTAGAAAATGTGGCCGAACCTGTTGCCGAATGTCTCGTACTGGTCGTAGGAGACTTTCAGCACCCCGTCCTCTACCCGGAATGTGTTGCCGTAATTATCCCCCAACTCGTGGCCGGCCAGTTTCACTTTCCAGCCCGTAAGGTCGTGGCCGTTGAACAGTTGAATCCACTGCTGCTCCTGCTGCTGCACCTGCGCCTGCTGTTGCCGTGGTTCCGGACTCCGGCCACAGGCGGCAACCAGAACGAGAGCAAGCACACCTGCTGTGGCGGTAAAACTTAGATATTGTTTCATGGCACAACCTTTCGCCAAATACCAGACAACGGGCTGCGTTTCGCTTAAATGACAAAGTAGCTGATCAGAACCAGCTTACATCCCCCACAGATGGCTAGTATTAACCGGCTTTCCCTGCAACTTGAGATAATAAAACAGTTGACTCTTATGCTGGCTCAGGTGCTCCACCATCTGTAAGAAACGATGGCCCAGGATCAACTCTGCCGGGTCCCAGGGTGCGCTGGCGGTTTCGACTGCCAGCTTGTTCTCTTCGCAACTGGCCAGCATATCCAGGGCCAATTGCTTATCCTTTGCCAGCAGTTCTTTTGCTTCCTTTACACTCCCGGCTGCTGGCAGTTTTTCCGCTGGTGGCAGCATATCCCCGGGTGCTAAATCGTTGATGTCAACACCTTCAGGCATGCCCCAATCACCGGTGATAAACCCGCAAATTCCCTGGCCGCAGGCGCTGGATATATGCATCAGGAGCTGGCCCGTGGTCATCCAGTTATTTTCCGAGGAGGGTTTCCAGCCCAGGGAGCTATCGTCAACCATGTCCAGCAGACCGTCAGTCACCTTGTAAGTGTACTCGATCTGGCCACTCAATAATTCTTGCCAGTTCATTGCATCCTCCTTCTATAATAAAACGCCCGGATCATTATGCGAAAACTCCGTTACCAGGCGCAGGGGTTATTTTTTTACCAGCTTCTCGAAAGTTTCTTTCAACAGTTCGGCGTCTTCTTCAAGGCTGGGGCTTTCGCAGACCACCGTGCCGCCCACTTCATAATCACGAAGAGCCTGGAGCAACTCCACGTACCTAAGGTCGCTCTCCTGGAGCACCAGGTGGTGACGTTCACCTTTGGCACTGTATTCTATTCCGGAAACGTGGATGTGCAGACGGTGAAGGTACTGACCGCCGAGGTTGCTTTTTATCGCCTCCAGAGTGGCGCAGAACTCATCGTAGCTGTTCTCAGCTCCCCCGCTGCGGGCATGGGCGTGGGCGAAATCGATACAGGGATGGACGCCCTCGATATCCTGGCAGAGCCGGATCAACTCCTCAAGGCTGCCCCACTGGGTGGGCTTGCCTGTTAGCTCCGGACTGAGCCTCGGCCCGCCGATACCCTCCTTTTCAATCTCCTCCATAATCTCTTCAATGGCCTGACGCACCACACCGTACACTTTCTCCGGGTCCTGTTTCATGAAAAATGCCGCATGGAACGTGTAGCTCTCCGCACCCATCCAGTACGCAGCGCGCGCCGTGTTGAGTATGCGCTTGATACTGGCCTCTTTCTTCTCCGGCTCGTTGGAGTTGAGATTGATATAGTATGGGCCGTGGCAGGTCAACGCCACGCCCAGCTCACGAGCCTTCTGCCCGTAAAGACGGCATTTCTCCTCGCCGGTGCGCACCCCGTGGACAAACTCCACTTCCTGGTTGCCCAGGCCCAGCTCGGCAATCCGCTTGATTCCCGACAGCACGCTTCTGTCCTTAGCCGAATGAGGCACACCGCCGGTACCGAATAATAGTTCAGCCATCTAGATCTCCTCCCATCGCTCTTTTTTTAAGAAAATGGAACAGGGCAAACGCCGCAATCATCCCGTAGCCCGCGCTGAACCTCCAGGCCGCGCCGGGAGCCACCCTGTCGGTGAACTGCCCGGCCACGATCTGTCCGCTGTGGATCAGGCCGAAATAGGCAAAAGCCGCCGCCACCGCACACCAGTAGATAACCCTCCTGAAATCCTGCTCGATAAAATGCACCGTGATCGCGGTCAGGAACATGGCGCTGAACAGGAACCCGCCCGCCAGACTCATCAGCCCGTCCAGCTTAAAATTGAGCAGCGTGGCGAACCGTTCCACTATCGAGGCATCGAACTGCCCGCCCGTGCTTACCGCCAGGCTGAAACCGATTATCAGCAGGCCCCAGGCCGCTATCGACGGGATCAGCCCAATGACCACCGCTGGGAAATGACTCCTCGGGACCGCATCGAACGCCTGGGTGGTCATGATAATGCCGATATAGAGCAGGATCGGGTAGGCGCTCTCCGGCGGCAGCAGCGCCACCAGCACACCGATAGCACCGGAAAGGCAGATTACGGTTATGACCACCCCGTTGAGCAGGCTGTAACCCCAACGGCTGCCCAGTGCTTTCCAGCCCGGATGGCCGATATAGACCGTGGTCGGAAAACAGCTGCCAAAAACGGCTCCCAGCAGAGTTCCCGCCCCGTTGACCACCATGGTAGGCCCAACCGGATAGGTGTCTCCGGCGGCCTCGGCGCTCTCCACATTCTGCAGGGTGCCCATCGCGCTGATCAGCCCCATCGGCACAATCACGGGCAGCGCCCCCGCCAGGATGCGCCAGTCCAGTGCATCAATCATCTCTCCCACTGCTGGCCGGGGAAGATGCAGGCCCAGATGGCTCAGCGAACCGGCCAGCGCCTGCGGGTCCATCTGCCCGCCTGCCCACGCCAGAATCGCGCCGGTGCCCACGGCGGCCAGCCCACCGGGAAAGCCCCACGGCAGCCGCAGTTTGCCGAAATAAGTGGCCAGTATGATAGCCAGCGGCAGAAAGCTTATCAGCGGGTGGGCGAACATGTGGATCACAAAGGGCAGGGCTATCAGGGAAATAGCGATCCCGGCCAGCGTGGCCAGCAGCGCCGCGCGGGGAGTGACTTTTCGAACCCAGGCGCCTATCGATGCTCCGGCCAGCTCAATCAGTCCGCTGATAAAACTGGCGGCCAGGCAGACATGCCAGGCCAGCACCGCCGCGTCCTTATCGCCCAGCGCCTCCCGGTTGGCCGCCCAGACCGGTGCGATAATCAGGAAGATAAACGCGTACATGCTGGGCGTGTTTATCCCATAGGGCAGCGCGCAGACATCCGTGCGGCCCTCGCGCAGAGCCAGCTGACGGGCCTGCC
>SDBV01003174.1_pt1 | contig 24485 bp, 33 predicted proteins | sample 2277081 | NCBI WGS metagenome assembly SDBV01 (sample SAMN10402039, study PRJNA504765) | marine sediment metagenome | isolation source: marine sediment core GS10_PC15, 223 cmbsf | place: Arctic Ocean: Southern Knipovich Ridge | collected 2010 | reverse complement strand
GTATTGGATCGTGCAGAACGCTGTTACCGGCTTTAACGGCGGTGCAGCTTCGGGGTTCACAACAGTTGGTAATATCAACCTGACGGACAATCCGACTTTCAAGAATTACACTTTCACCTACACGGCTGTCAGCAAGGCCGATCTTGTGGCGAAACTGAGAACGGCCCACCGCAAGACGAATTGGCGGTCGCCTATCACAATGGCGCAGTTCAGGGGCGATACGGGAAATCGTCGTGTCCTCTACATGAACGAAAACACCATTAACAACATCGAACTGGTTGGTGAAGGCCAAAATGAGAACCTCGGCAGGGACATTGCCTCTATGGACGGACAAATCGTCTTTAAGAGACATCCCCTTCGCTGGAGTCCCAAACTGGACGCTGACAGCAACAACCCGATTTACATGCTCGATAAGGCAACGATTGTACCGTTTGTGCTGAAAGGCGATTATCTGAGGTTCGGCGATGTGCATAAAGCACCTCATCAGCCGAATGTGTTCGTTTCCGATGTTGACCTGTCAATCAACACCATCTGCGTAAACCGCAGGAACAACGCGGTTGCTTATGTGGTGTAATTGACAACACTTGTTGAATTGTTAAGATGAGAATCGTAGCATATAGCTACACGGGAGGTTCCACGGGAAACAAAAGCTCGGTCGATGATTAAGTTCACGGGCAACACTGGCAGGGTCAAGACAGACAGGGGGTTCAAGGGATAACCTGACAAAACCTTGAGAGCAAAGTCCGAGAGGACGAAGTGACTTAACACTTAGAAACAGGGTTCTCAACCAAAACCGAAAGTGACAGGGCAGTCTTTGTGCCGGCTATGAGCCTACGATATACCTAGTGGGCGATTCTGGGCTGGTGGTGATGTCTAAGCATGGAGGTGAGGGGATAGCGGCTTAAAAGGCCGTTTAAAGCTTCTCAAGAGCATAAGGGGGTTTACTATGAATAGGGATGTTATAAGGACGTTGGGAATGGGTAAGTCTATCGACACATTGGAGTTGGGCAAGTGTCCGTTTTGTGGAGAGAGGGTGAAGATGAAAGAGTTTAGGGATGAAGTGAGCGTGAGAGAGTTTAAACTTAACGGGCTATGCCAAGGGTGCCAGGATGAGATGTTTGAGATGTGAAGGATATAAATGAAGGAAAAGAAACAAAACAAATTAAACCTTGAGAGGCTTTAAAGGACTTTTAAGTTAAATCAAACTAAGGGAGGTTTAATGATGACAACCGAAAAGACAAATAGTCTCAAAAGGCACTTAGCTCAAACATTTCTCCATTTAGCGGCGTTTGCGCTCGAATATCCGAGGGTGACACGTTGTTTGGAGTTTGAGCGGATCAAAGATGAGTTAAACAAGGCCTATAATGTCTTGTACGAAAAGGAGGGATAACTTTTAACCCTAAACCGGGGGCCTTCGGGCCTCCATAGAAAGGAGGGAGGGAGATGAAATATACAGTGATTGCCGGAAAAATAGAAAAGGTCTGTTCCGATTTATCCGAAGCTAAAAAATTTGCGCGGCGTTATAACTATGCGCAAATTATTGATGTTTATGGGTTTGTCCGTTTCATAGTCAAAAATTATAGAGTTTATGGAGTTTAAAAATGGCTAAACATAATGCAGCAACTTTCTGGTTGACTTGGTGGCCATTGCTCTCTCAATTGTCCATACAACATCTGAAATTTGTTTTATTTTGTGTAGATAATGAATTGAATTACGATGAGGTTATCCGGCTGGCAAGATTGATAGATGAAATGAGAATTAAAATTACTTAACCCCTTTGGGCTCATATCGGGCCTGGGGATGATGAAAAACCGGTGATGACTATCATGTTGAAAGGTGAAGACTAAACCGCTTGACAAATCCCCCCTCCTGGGCCTCGCCACCTGGGAGGGGGATTTTTTTGTTTCTGCGATCACTTCACGCGAACACGTAAAACGCTGCCACCATGGCACTTCGGGCACGAGATTTTTTTGTATCTCTCGGTTATTAATCTTACCCATTTGTGCCCACATACACATTTTATCTCGATCGTCATAAGATCACCTCCCTCCCCCTTTTTGGCTGGTTTTTTTATCCTCTCTCGCTATTTTGCCAACAAGTTCTCGCCTTTTTCGCTGAATGCAATCCAACGCCACGCGCTCTTCTTCATCTTGAGGGCCATCCCTGTCCTCTAAGCGTTCTTCCATTAAATTAAGTCTACATAAATCAATAAGATTTTTCATTTCCCCCTCCCTTCTGGATTTAAGTCCTCACTTCTCACTTCACGGCCTCCTCTTCGTCAACCAGCCAAGTCTATAATATCCCATGCCCCCAATAACCCACGCCATAACTTGCAACCATTCCGTAAATAAACAAGCAAGAATAATATTTATCACACACATTAATGTTAGTATCTTATCAATCTTAATCAGCATCACTCCCTCCTCTCGCGCCGAACATACTCGGCAATACAAAGCGCATCTGCTAAATTCGAGTCTTTCTGCCAGTTTCCGCTTTTTAGGGGTGCGTCCGGCCATCTACGCCTTGCAAAATCGATAAATACTTGCTTTTTTGCCTTTTTGCTCGCTTTTTTAGGGTAAGGCACATCAATTACTTTCCTCCAAGTAGGCTGACTCACTCGCTCACAGCTCACGTTAAAAACTCTCAAAATCCCCTTTGCTTCCCCCACAGCTTCAGCAAATTTACCCGAAGAAGAAGTCCCCCACTTTGGATCTAAATTAACTCGCTCGATTGCTACAATGATTTTACCGTGTGTAATAAATTGAAAATGTCTAAGCCAAAGAATAAGCTCGTCTAAATTTCTAGCACATTGATTATATTCTCCGCTTTTTTCTAAAAACGCCGCCGCCATATTTGCGCCGGGATCAATGCCCAGTATTACCATATCTTTCCCCCTCTCCTCTCCAATAGTCAGCAAACGCATGGATATTCTTATATTCAAAGCAAAAATCCATAGGCCAACCATCCTCCGTTTCGCTGTTAATCTTCCTTAAATCCCACCATTTCCGATATTCATAGAGAGCATCAAAGAGTCCTTCTGGCATTTCTGACAGTCGTTCTAGTTCCTTCCGTAGCTTGCGGCATTGTTGTAGCATATCCATTTATTTCCCCTCACCTCCCAACCATAAACCCTTTTTGGAACAAGCAGCCAATTCTAAGGATTTAATGTCAATGTCGTGCTCGATTCTTTCTATCCCAGCTTCGATACAAACGCACTTTGCATCATCAGGGCAATCCCAATCTCTACGATTACATGCCCACCCCCGAGAGTGCTCCTCACTATGCCTACACCCATTATCCCTACAGTTAGTATTTTGGCAGATAACTCTCACTCCCCCTCACCTCATGCAGCCATTTTAAATAACCAAAAACCAATGCCCACCAAAATAAAGCATTATTGAAAGCCCAAAGAGCAGCAATCCAATTTTTATCGAACAGAGATATAAAAAAACTAATAGTCACAAAGCAAGCTACTATTATTTGCATTTTCTTCACTTAATCCTCCCATAAATCCTTAAAATCAACCTTACCCTTATTTGCGTCGAGGATGCCCCTAGAATCCACTTTGAATTTATCTCCATGTATCGGTATGTCGGGAGATAAGTTTTGGACGCCTAGGGGTGCCTCGTTACGATTTTGATGCAAATATTCGTCCGACTCTGGGTAAATCTGGATTTTTTGGCCTAACATGCTTTCAACGGCTACTTTATTTTCTTTAAACCATTTATCGTCTGGTGGTGGTAGTTTCTTTTCTTTTCTACGGTCCTTTATCATATTCTATTTCTCCTGTTTTTTTATTAAATGTCACATGCCTTGATGCTCCAATTCGTCTGATTGGATGAAGCCCTTCATAAATTTCATAATAAAAATCTCTTATCTCAGATACCTGAGGAAAAAATTTACATTCATCCCGGCATTTACTAAAGACTTCTGCTATTATATCTTGGTCAAATTTTTCCATTGATTCGTAATATGAAGCAATCCTAATCTCCGTTAATTCAACCGCCATAGTTTCAGCCAGGTAAGTCATGGCTTTACTAAACCATTCAAAACTTAATTTTTTTATACTCATTTATCTTCTCCTTTTTTAAAAGATTTTCTAAGACGCGTTTATTAGCTACTGATTTTGGGGGGAGTGACGGCCCTTTGGTTTGGTTAATAATTAACTTGTTTATTTGGCTTTGAAATACGCCAATAGTGTAGCCGGACCGTTGAATAAATGAATCATCTGATTTAAAAAACATATTCAGAAATGATTTAACTTGATCCTCGTTATATTTAGTGACAAGCCTTTTAAGGATGGCTCCATCTTTTGCGCCGTCTATGTTTGGTTTAATACCGACAAATTTAAAGAAAAGATCATGATAATAATCAATGAGGATTTTTACCGAAGGATTTTTATCCTTTAAGGTCTTTATTCTTCTTTCTTTTGTATAAGTTTCTTTCTTTCTTTCATCTGAGGCCTCTGCCGGTGTATTTGTGACCTTCTGCACCACCACTTTGCTACCTTCTGCACCACCACCTGCTACCCTGTGCACCACTAGTGGTCTCTGCACCACCACCCATGTATCATAGTGTTTATTAAAGAGAATTTGGTTAACTGGTGGTCCCTGCACCACCACCAAAAGACGTCTACGAATAAGACTTTTAACCGCATCGATAACCGTTCTACGATTAAAATTAGTTATATCAGCTAGTTGTTTATAACTAATAAAATCCGATAATTTTTCAAACCCATATGTTTTATCTATCACAGCCATACAAACTGCCCATTCTGAACCTGTCATTCCTTGAATTAAAAGATTTTTAAAAACATTATTTTCTATTCTTCTATAACCATCTTCACACTGAGGATTAACTTTAGACCTGGACTTCCATGGATTTTTCATGGCATATCATAACAAAAGGCGGCCTCAACGGGTGAAAAGGTAGGGAGGGGATCCCTAAAAAGCCCCGTATATTGGCCGCCCAGAATAGTTCGTCATGTTCCCCCTTTCCCTTTTTCGAACTTTCGCAATCACGATACTACCTCCGTAAAAAAATATCAACCTCCTTGTGTCGTCGCTAACCAGCCTTTGAAATTGTGGTAGATCTGGCGAACGGTAAAGTCTTTGGAAATAGTTTTCGGCTCATAGCCTTTCTCTTCGGCGCTCGCAAGCCACGCGCCGACCACTTTTTTGTCTGTGTGCATGGTGTAAAAATCGAAATCGGGGTCCTTTTCTCTGGATAGCCTATCTATATCCAAAAGCTCGTTTGTTCCATCGACTAAAAGTCCGAATTCTGACTGTTTAGCCTGTTTAGAGTCGAATAGCCCCGATTGCTCCTTGTTAGAGTCCTCCTTTTCGACTTCCTCGGACTTAGCCTGACTTACATCTTCTTCCTCAGACTTAAACTCATAGGCGACTTTAAAGAGAGTTTTGTATTTTTTAGCGAACATTCTTTTATCACCTTCGGCCATAGAGTTAATAACATCTTTGCCGACTTTTGAGATCCAATTGCTGAATCCTTCCGTCCTTAAATTCAAAAAGTCGGAGGCTTTAGCTTCTGGTCTAACTGGAACAAGATCTTCCTTGTCAACGAGCAGGTCTTGCGCCTTTATTGCCTCTTTGATTATTTTTTCCCGTTCTTCAGCTTCATCCTCAATGACCGGCTCTTCCTTTTTCTTCTCGATCTTATCCTTAAGCTCTGTTTCCGGCTCTTTTGGCTTTACGTCGATTACCTTAGCCTCGGCAAAATCACCCAACAACTCTTGGTCGATTCCAGAATCGAATTGCTCGTCAAGAACAGCGGCTCTTGATAGCTCTGGTGAAAGCTGGACGTATTTAGCTAATTGCCTGATCGGTGTCTTGCGCCACATGGCGTCCGGCCATTTCATCCATGGGGAGTCTGCCTTGTTCCTTTTGTTGGCAAGAGATGTCTCTCTTATTGCCTCGATCTCTTCTCGCCACATGAACTCAAATTGGTGCCCTCCGTCCTTGAATTTAGCAACCGCATATCCACCGATGATTAATTCTCCCCTGGCTCCGGGCGAAAGTGGTTTATGTCTGATGCTCTGAATATCCCCGTATTCCAGGTTCCAATCCTCATTTTGGTAAACAAGGTGGGAAGACACACTTTGAATCATCCCACTACGCCTCATAAGATCAAGGTAACCCTTATAGCCTACGATTAGCTGGACTTTTTTAGCAAAGGGTACAAGGTAGGCATGGCCAAGGACATGATCGCATTCTAAGCCAAGCTGCGATGCCTGGATGATCGCACCGATCAAACTCTTAGGATTGCATGACATGATGTCCGGGTTGTTCTGAATCGTCGTCATGGCGATTCTAAGGCACCTGTCGGCATCCATATGGCGGGGCAAAGCGGCAGCTATTTGATCCCTGCTCTTAACTAAAAGCCCCCTGACATCAGTAACCGTTAATGCTTTGGTTGGTAGTGCACTATGCTCTCCACTCATTTTGTTTATCCTCCTTTTTTGTTATATTTCGCTCTCATTTTAGTAAGTCGTTCTGTACCATAAAACGCTTGCATAGCCATTTCCCATCGTCCCCTATGGGATAGAGGTAATACTTCTTCATGGCACCTTGGACACTGGCTTTGATCGTCACAGATCGCGGTGCCACAGCAATCCGTGAAAAAGGTGCTGTTTGTATCACTGCAAAAATGAACTCCGGACATCCTACCCTCCTATTTTGTAGTACGGCCGAAATGGTCGGCTAGGCTTGCCGCGCTTCTCATACTTGGAAATATCAAGCTCCGGATTATCGGCAGCCAAATATTTTTTGTCCAGCGTTAATCGCCCTTGCTGTGTCTTCCAGACAATCCTCGCATAAATGTCTGAACTGCCCCCCTCCATCACCTCTGCAAGTGCCATGATCTCCATGATCTTCTCTTTGGCGGCTTCGTGTATCTCTTCACAATCATCGAGCATCGTTCTAGCCTCGCTTAGCTCCGTGAGGCCCTTGATCCACTCAGGATCGTTGTTGATGCTTATCTCGCCATCTGTATCCGGAAACTCGAAGGGCTCTCCATCATCGTCAGGTAAATGGCCGGACAGGACAAACTCGGCCCAGAAGTCGGAGGCCCTTTTAACTATCTCCTCTTGAAGCGCCTTGTCGGGCTCGTACTCTTGGATCAATATCTCCCAGAGCTCGGAGTTAAATACGGCTATTACCCCCCACTTGTATTTCGGCCAAAGGAGATAATGTTGAAGCTGGATTTTGTAATGAAGCGGGATCCCTTCTCTTTGCGCCTTTTTAAATCCCCCGACCCGCGGACATTTGATTTCGAGGATACCCGGGCCTCTTGGATCACCAATAATTTCATAATCCGGCGAAGCGAGCAAGAAGTGAAATTCAGGATGCTTAAGTGGCAGGTCGGTGGGGGGGATCTTGTGAAGTGTGCAATCCGCTAACTCCGCGTACATGTCGGCAACGATTGGCTCGAGGTAGCGGCCTCTCTTTAGGTCTGCATTATCCGCGAGTGGCGGACCTCCAAGCTTATCGATTGCCACATCCCTTCGATTACGGTAATGGTTTTCGAGAAGCAAAGCAGGGCTATCGCTGCCCCCAATTCCGAGTCGGCGTGCCTGTAACCATTTCTCTCTTTCGTTCAAATTATCCTCCTTCCTCTTCTATTTTCTCGTAGGTCATTTCAAAAATGTCTGGTTTGCATGGGTAATATTCTCCCTTGACACCTCGAATAACGAAATCACCCTTATTGGCTGCCATGTCGCCTTCAAGAGTATGAATCATGAGAATATCATCCGCGTTGGAAAACTGACGGCCAACATATCCAGGAGGATTATCTTCCATGAACATTTGAATCTCTTCGATATTATCTCCTGTCCATTCTACCGCCTCGATGACTACCGGCTTTTTTCTATACTTTCCCATTAAATTACACGCCTCCCTTTGTGAATCCACCGTACCGGCTGATTCGTGTCTATATAAAATTGTCTTAGAATGGCAGCACTCTTAACGTCTCCGTTCATAGCTTGCTGCACCAGTGCCCGCCTCTCTAGGACTTTTCCGGCTACGATACGATAGCCTTTGTCGATGGCTTTACTTGTGTACTTGTCCTTACTGGTCCAATACGGCAGCATGGCTTCATCTTCTAAATCCGGCATTTCAACCTCCTTTCGTTGCCTCGAATCCATCACAATTTTCAAGCCACGCCGGGTCGAAATTCCAAGGCCAGTTAAACCATCCCTTTTTGACTCCATGTGGCTTTGCTTTGATGTTGAATTTATCGGAAGTGGCCTGCGGGGCAATTTGTGGTGCCCCTCTACATACACTGGCGAATATGGCCATCATGCCAATCAAAGGGTCGTCAGTGGCTTTCTTTAAATCGGGATGTATACAACAAGAATGAGCAGATCCTGGAATAATACCCCTCCATTTACACTTATAACAATCAGGCTTGTCCATTCCTCCCCCCTTTTCTAAGTCCTGCATTTTAACCTCCTTTTAATTCCAGTTTAAAGATTACAGTGATTCCTAATTTGGTTGATATGGCTCTCAATCGTCGGACATCGCTCTGTTATTGAGCCTTCCCGTGTTTCCCGTTGATGGAAAAGCATTTTCATATATCCGGGCCCTATACCTCTAACATTTACGCGGATCATTCTATCGTGTGCTAAAACCACCAGCTCTGTTAGATGGTTAAAATCGACCGTTGCAAGATCGCCCCAGTGCGTATACTCAATACAGTAATTGTCTAACCAATCAACTCGTTTGAGAGCACTGGTGTCCAAATGATAAATACCCTTAAACACATCGCCGAGTAAATCAGCAACATTTTTGCCGAGAGGCGACATTGACTTTTTAAGGCTCTGCTCTATCCATTCTGATCCAGAGTATTTCATAATTTCCCCACCCCTTTTCATTTTTATCTTGCACTTTGCTATTAAAGCAATTATTATATCGTTATGTCAATCATTATTTTCAAAAGGAGACCGATTATGGAAAAAAAGATTACGACCAGCATTTACATAGATAAGGTGAATCTCATGAAAATGAGACACATCCTCTTGGATGAGGGGCGCTCTTTGAGCGATTTTGTGAATCAGGGGATCGATCAATATGTTAATAAAAAAAGGGGGAAGAGAGATGTCAGGACAGAAATGGACCGAGGATGAGAGGAAACTTTTTAAAGAGCTTGCTGCGTTTAATGCTGCTTACTTGTTAAAGCAAATGGGTCAATCTAGAATGTCCCGGCAGGGGTTTCTTGAATTGGAGAAAGCCTCATTAATGGCGAAGTTACTCCAGATCGATTACGCTTACCTTAGAACGGCAGAGGGTAGAGAAACCAAGTATGTCGAAGACAAGGTTCTCAAAAACCTCCCCATTGTCAACGCTCTGTTTGAAGAGGCTCAAAACCTTCTTGGTAAACTACTTGGCAGAGACAGGCTGCTTGGTCTTGTACCTGAGGAGGACATTAACGAAACCCATGATGGGTCCGGCAATCTCGATAGGAACATCGTAACCGAAGGCTCTACTGAGTCCAAGTAAGGCTCCGGCGGCTAAATTAAAATCAATCGTCCAGCTTTTCATCCATTTTGGCATTTTTCTTTCCTCCTGGGATCTTCCTTAATTTGGTCATGGGTCACTTTGCCTTGGCCCACCGTTTCGCCGAAGTAGCTCTTTTATGTCTAACTTCATTTCTGCAACATCTTCGTGTAGCGGGTTTAGTTTCAAGTCGCATACCTCATCGTGGTTGCTTTTGGTGAGGTATTCTTTTTTGAGGTTCCGAAGATCGAACCATAAATTCATAAGTATCACTCCCACGGCGAGACCGACAACGGTTTCGATGATATTGTAGGCCGTTATTTTCACCCACCCATCCCCGCCAGCCTCTTTTTCTCTACCGGCGCCTGCCTTAATTCTCTGGCGAGTCGCCGCCTTGCCCTGTCTCTTTGCTTGTATATAATGCGCTTAATCATTTTATGTTTTCGCTCGTCGCTCATTTTGTCGAATGACGCTCGTTTGACTAAGCGATCCAGCCTCTCCTTTGACTTCTTGCCTGCCTCTTCGATCAGCCTATCGTGCTGTTCGGGTGTGAGCTCGTAGTCTCTTCGTCCTATCCTGAACTTGGCTCCAGGCTTTCCAAACCTGCCCAAACCTACTTTGTTGAGTGCCGAGATAACCTTGTCGATCTTGTCGCCTTTAGGTGTGGCCGCCCGAAACGGTGAGATCAGCTTACCCACTACCGTCCCCTCGGTCTCTATCTTCTCTCCCCAAAGGTTCCGCTCTCCTATTATCTGTTGCCTGAGTCCTGGGATCTGTAATTTATATTGTTCCACAAAAGCCTTGAACCCACCACCTTTTGGCTTCCTAAGTTCTTTGTCGGTGGCCCTGGCTAAAGTGGAGACTAACCGTGGCGCCGCAAAAGTCGCGCTGATCGATCTAAGCCATTTGTCCCCGTATCTTTCCGGATCCATGGCTGCGTTCATAAAGTCCGACAGGCCGCGCATGAATGTTTTTGAGGTGACGTTTCTGGCGACACTGCTGACAATTCGACCGGCCATAGAAAATCGCTCGCCTTGCTTCATCTGTTCAAATGTTTCCGAGAAGTCTGCTGCCATACCTACTATGGAACCCAGAGGCTCTAATCTCTGGTATGATCTCCACTTACCAAACATTTTAATTGCATAGGGTAATTTACCCTCTTGGTAGAATGCTGCTCTATCCGCTTTATTCTTTGGCCCTGATCCAGTGACAAGCCCCTCTTTCGCCAATAAGAACATCCCTGCGCCTATAGCGGAGCCCATAGTGGCCTTTGCAAGCTCATCGGATATCTGGCTACCCTTCAAAGCTCCTTTTGCGGTCAGGAAGCCTATACGGAGGAAATTGGCCGGTGTCCTTTCGAGTCCAAACTTAGCTATGTTTATGGGGGTCCTCAAGAAAGGCATGATGTAGCCAATCGGCTTAAAGGCTAAACCGTACTCTTCCATTGGTGCCCATTGTCGGGCTCGTTGGGCAATCTTGCCGAATTCTTTAAGCTCCTGCTGAAACACTCGGTAAAGCATTTCTGTTTCTGCGATCTCTCCGAGTTTTTTAGGGTTGGCGAGAATATCAGCGATGTGCTTGGTCCTATCTAAGCCTTCCTTCCCTGCCTTTACTGCTGATCTGTAGGCCAGTGAGCTAAGTTCTGTCTGGTAATTTACAGCCTTCCAGAATTCATCAGCGGCCATCAAGAGCCTTCCGGGCAGACGGACAATTTTCCCTGTTTTGCCCTTAATGGCTGTCGGGTGAAATGTTTCAACCTTAGAGACCCTTGCTAATTTACCCCATTGCTGAGAAGGCATTTCGGTGTTAAAAGCAATGATGCCTTTACGCACCCCATCCAACATCCCCCGCCCGGCTGCAAATAACTGATCCTTGTTGATAACCTCCCCAAAGAAACGCTCCCGATTTCCTCCTTTCATTAAATCAAAAGAGGCCCCCAGGAGTTTTTCGGGATACTTGGAAAGAAAAACGGCAAAGTTGGAGACAGTATTAACTATGTGAGTTACCGGGGAAGACAGGAGGGCATTGATCCATGCCTCGTAAACTTTATCACTTGTTTTTGAACCGATAACATCATGTATGAATTTATTAAAAGCAGGGATGTATTCTTTCGGATCATCCCATGGCAGCTTTGCGAGCCTTTTTACCATCTCCTCTGTGACTTCGCGGCCGCCAAACAGCTTGACTATCTCTTGCATACTTCTATCTTGGATATCCGCATTCTTGACAGTTTCCCGCATAATTCCAAGGGCTCTACCTATATCGCTTTTTATGGTAGAAGTGGCCCTCATAACCTCAAAGCCTCGGTTTAGAGCTAAACTGACCTCTGCCATTTCTTTTTCCGACGGGTTGTTGACATCCTTAACTTTTAGAATTGTTTGCTTTGCATCATGAGCGACACTTGCGTTTGTGATTTCTGCTGCCTTTACTTTCGCGGCAAGATCTTTAGTGAGCTTGGTTTTAATGAGCTTATGTTCCAACCAAGGATAATCTTTTGCCATTTGAATCGTGACTTTATGGGGGATGACTTCCTTATCGGGTAATCCCTTTGCCAAATCCTCCATTACAGTTATGGCCCCATCGCTATCGATTCTTCTTTTGTTGATAGATGTATTCTCAATATAGCTGGCTTTGACTTTTCCGCTTTTGTCAATGTAGGTTCTTTCCGGTACTGGGGCTTTTGATATTCTCTGGATATCCTCTGTTATTTTTTTCCTAAGTGTAGGGGCTACCTTTACTGCAAGATCTTTCTGAGCCATGTAAGAAGTAGCTTCGTTAAGATCGAAGTTGAGCTTATATTTTTTATTGGCTTCTGCCATCTCACGGAGGATAGCGTCGGGCTTTTTGTCTGCTGCGATAGAAGCATCGATGATTTTGTGAATTTCGTTGTTGCTTATCTTCCTTGAGAGCTTGGCTTCCTGCGCTAACCCCTCAAACGCGTTAGGATCTCTTTTGAGAGCCTTTATGACTTGACGGATAGCTGTGGGTGCGGAAGCACCTAAAGCGGCCCCTATGAGGGCACCACGCACTGGGTTTTCTTCATCTGCCTTGTAACCAACGACGGCTCCGACTCCTGCACCGGCTAAATGCTGTGCAACTTGAGTTTGGGCAAAACCGGCTTCGTCAAAGAGCTTACCTTGCTTCTTCTCAAAGGCTCTTTTCTGCGCGGCCTCTTCCAGTGGAGTTAATGTCTTTGGCTCTTTGCCCTTGATTGCGCCTTTAGAAACTGATGGCTTGACTTTAATAAGGGCTGGTTGTTCTGGTTTGGCCTTCGCTACTTCTCCCGGCTGCTGTTCTTTCACCCAGGCAGGAAGTTCTTCGGGTTTCTTCGCCTCTGCAATTTCCTTTCTTGCCGATTCGAGATTTTTGATAAACTTATCTCTATGCTCATCTATCGCCGATATTCCACCTCTTGGCCCTGCCTCTTTACCCGTCTTGCCAAACTCAATCCACTTTTTTGACTGCGCGTGAAGCTTCGCCTTGACATCGGCCTTCATGATTGTATCTGCGTGGACCTCGAGCCTTTGGCCTGTCATGTAAGCGGCGTGTTGGATCTCCTCGTCGGTATAACCTTGGCTCTTGGCTTCATTGGCGACTGTAATTCTCGTTTTTCTATATTCTTCTTGGGCTTCTTTGGCTGTGGGTTTTTGAACGAGAGCCTTCTCTTTTTTCTTAACTAAAGGTTCAACAGGTTTCTTTTGAGGAGGTACGACCTTGACTTCTTTCTTTAGAGGCTCCTTGGCCTTAAGAGTCGCGGGCTCGCCCAGGTCCGGCTTGATGGGCGCAAGTCTTCGTTGTGCAAACTGTACCGGCTTTCCTGTTTCCTTTCCCAATTCTGCCGCTGTCTTTGTCGCTCTTGCTGTTCGCTCTGTTCTTCTGCGAGTCGTCTTTTTAAGAATCTCCCCTACTGTTTCAGCTTCTACAGGGTCATTGAAATATTTTTGGTTACGGGGGATCTTCCCCTCGGAAAACATCCCCGCTACTTTACTGCCCCCGTATCTGCGGATCATCTCGCCCAGGTCAATCTTGCCTGCCATCCTTGCAAGGGCTTTTTCTATCCCTGTTTCGGGAAAGACGCCTGATGCAATACCCAAACCAACATTGACAAACGGCTTCGCTCCTTCGGGTACAGGTGCGGCCTCTGTAGCTGCGCCTACAGGATAGTCGGCTGCACCGGCCAAAAGAGCTCTAAGCCCTAACCTTGCGCCCCCAACACCTAGTTTTAATCCTGCCCCCACCGCTCCTGACATTGCCATGGTGGGATCAATGTAAGGATCTTCAAGACCGAGCTCTTCGTAGACAGGCACATCGTCTGCCCTGAAGCGCCCCTTAAACTCCATGCCTTCAGGCGTCCCGGAATGAGCCCTGGCGATCATCTGGGCCTCGAAGTCTTCGGGCTCCTGCCCTGTTACTCCCGGCATCCCTCGCCGTTGTATCCTCTCAATGAGAATCTGGCGGTATATTTCACGGAGGTTGGGCATGGCCTACCTTTGGAAAGACCGTCTTTCAGGGAAACGCTCTCTGTATGGTGTCGTTTTGAAGAACTTAGAACCTAAGAGTCTCCTCATCCAATCAGGTATATTCTGCGTTGAAGTAAGTCTTTCGTTCAGGCTTCCACCAGCCGGAGTTTCCCTGATAGTGTGCGGAATTATGGCATCTAGTAGTTTCTCGATTGCGCCACCCGCTGACATTGATCTGGGGTTCATGAGTTTGTTGAGTTGTCCGACTGATTCTATTTGCTCCGGCCCTTTGTATGTCTCACTAAAAGGGCTAAGTGGTGGCCTATTGGCCGGGTCTCCCCTGCCTAACACTGACGGAGGCCCCTGTCTCGCTAACTGTGTGGGGACGCTCTCTTGCACTCCGGTCGGATATCCGCTGCGGTTGACATCATATTCTTCTCTTGCAGTCCCGACATTTGTAAAAAATTCCTTGTCGCCTTCTGTGCGCTGGAAAATCTCCTGGTTGACATCCTCCACGGGTGCCCCTGGTTTTGCCTCCGTTGCTAACTTTGTCATCATATCATCGATAAGTCTTAGTTGATCTTCGAGTCCAAGCTCTTCAGCCTTCTCTCTCCGCTCAAGCAATTTCAGCATGGTCTTATCGCCGCCCTCGCCTATGTTCGTGTTCTTGTAGGACAGCCGCCGAATATTAGCCACATCCCTGCTGGCTTCTGCTTTGATATTCTGCCTCTCCGTTGCTCCCCCTTCCTTGATCTCTGCGAGCTTAACCCCCTGTTCTCGGTCAAGAGACTGCTTCCCTCTGAGTCTGCGGGCCGATTCAAGTTTCATGCCGGTATCATCTTGGCTCAAGCCTCCACCGCCGCCACCGCCGCCTCGCCTCTGCAATCTCTCCTGGGGGGCCCACCCATGTTTAGCAATAAGTAGATCCTGAAGCCTTTGGCTCTCCGGTCTTTGATAAAAGGAGACACCAGTAGACATGGGAAAGCCTCTTCTCCTCATACCTCTTTCTTCGATCGCTCTCAGGATCTCTTCGTCAAGACCTCTTGGCCTTCTGGATCGCCCGCTATATAGTGCCATTTTGTCCCCCTAGAATTTCTTCTGCAATACGTTCATCAGCCCGGTTAATCTTGTTTTCCTCTCTCCTCCCCTTCTCTCTCGTTCAGACAGGCGCTCCCTCATAGCAAGTTCTTTGCCCTGAGTTTCTTTGGCCTGTTCGCCTCTGAACCAATTTTGCCAGACATCCATTTCGCTACTAAAAACATCCCTCGCACCCTGCATACCTAATCGTAGCCCCTCAGTCTTTGCCGTTCTCGCTGCGCTGCCCAACGCCCCTGCGCGCCCACCTGATACCTTACCCTTGGCCCTCGGTAAAAGTGCTGACCTACCCATGCCCCTGGCAAGTATGTTGCTGATTGCGGCCTTCTCGCCTTCCGCTGAGGCCCTGTCGATCTCCGATCTCGACTCGGCAAAAATCTGTTGTGAAAACTGGTCGCTTAATTGCTTGATTGCGTTCATGTCAAGAACAGGGGCACCGTAAGACGTTCTTCTTCCCTTTCCTGGCCCTCCTGTCCTGTAAGTCTGTCCAGGCTCCGGTATCCTTGGCGCATCATAAAGAAACTGCTCTCCAGTTCTACCGAGATCCATCGGTGCATTTTGAAGTCCCCCGATCTCATCTAAGGCGAATTGTCTCAACTTTTCTTCACGCCCGACCTTTCCTCTCTCTAGCTCCTGCTCAAAGCCGAACTTTTCTTCCTCAAGGCCAAACTCTTTTTCAAACTTCTGCTCGTCAAGGCCGAAGTATCTTTCTTTCAGCCCGAACTCTTTGTCAAACTCGACTTTAGCTTGATCGAAATCATCTCTGCTGAGTTGAAGTTCCTTCCCGAACTTCTCTTTCATCCAAGCCAATTCTTCCGCTGACATTTGATTATTGAAAATCATCTGGAAATCTTGTCTTGCCGCCGCCTTAGCGTCACTTCTTGCGTTTTTGACTTCGCTAGAGCTGGCATCTGGGGGTAAATTAATATAGTCGGTGTAATTATCTCTGACATAATCATCCGCGCTTGGAAGATCTGCCGGTGTGGGTGCATACGACCATGAGTTTGTAAATCGATCCCATACTGTTGTTGCTTCGCCCATTACGTCACCTCCACATCAAGGACGGCTTTATGTCCGTCGCCGTCGATGGCTGTTATTTTAAAGTCACCTGTCTGAAACCAGTACATTTTGATCGACCATCCATAATTGAATACAATCTTGCCGCCTGGAACTGTCCAGGTCGAAGAGGACGTCGTGCGCCCAATGTGGGCGTAAATCTCAAAAGTCGATACGCTGGCCTTTACTTGACCTGAGATAGAGGTCGCCGGCTCCTTTGTTCTTTGTCCTGAAAGTTTTCTAACCATCCCTGCTTCTTCTTTTGGTAGGTATGGTTTAAAGGCGTCCTTCTGTTCAGCGTCAGGCAGGATGTCATCGTGGGAGATAGTCGCCATCTCCGCCTTACCGCCCCAAAGGTAGGGCTTCTTTTTGTCGCCATACTCCTCGGCTAACTCCTGCCTACGCCACACCTCACCATCAACCTGGGCTTTCATCATCACGGAATAACTTGCATGTATCGGTTTTCTGAACGAATCCCTTATCATCAATAAGCCTCTGAGATCAACCTGACGGATCTAACCATTTCCATACGACGGTATAGAGTAAAGCCTTGGTTTATCACATTGTTGGAAAACTTCCAGGCTATCGTGCTAAAGTTAAAAGCTATATCGGTCACATTGCCAATTTTCATAGAATATCCGCTATTGGTAAGGGTAACTGTTTTAGATGTGTTGGTATCGTCGTCAATCTCCGAGGCCGATGTTGCGCCGTCTATAAACCCCTCAAGCGTGCACACCGATGTTTCGGCCTTGGCAACAACACCAATACCCCGACTTTGTTTCTCGACTAACACGCCCCCAAAGTCATTATCGACTGTCTTTACATAGCCGTTATATTTTAGCGCCGAACCTCCCAGAATGGCTGTTGAATAGGTCCCATCATAGCACTCACTCACATATCCGTTATAGTCTCCTCCGTAGATCATATCCTCGTCTGAGGAGCCCTTAACGGCCCTTAGACACGCAAAGGCCCAATCAAAGATACTTACCCCTCCGTTACGGCAATTAATGACTATGGTGCGGTTGTGGGTCGTCTGAGAGCTGCCATAAGACACTTGCAGAAAATATTCTCTTGTCCCTGGGAAATACTCGGCGTAACAGTCATCGATCCGCGCCGTGTTGATCCCATTCCAATACTCCTGCATATCGTCTTCGGCCTGCCAAACCTTTACGGCCTTAATGCCATCGAAGTAGTATATCCCGTCTCTTGCCACAAACATCACGACCGACTTCATGCCGCCGTCTGTCGGGTAGTAAGGGATCACTTTGACCGAATCAGGAGCCCATACACCCACCTTGCCGGGGATCCTGAGTTTCCCGTAAGTATCAGGTGAATAGCCCTCGATCAGAAATAAATGCTCTTTAGTCCCTACGAAAAGCTCATTGTAGTATTTCTCCTGGGCTTGTACCGCGCCACCTGCAAACTGTATCTCAAGAGAATCGGACCCGCTCATCCCTCCACTTTGTAAGTACGCGGCGATAAATATCGAATTTTCCAGGCCGACCTTATTTCCATAGACCACTCGGTCCTTGAACTCTGTTACATATTTCCATTTGTCGGTGACCGTTAAATCGGGAACGTAGCGAACTTCTTGGACATTAACATTATCGCAAGCTGCACTTGGCTGCAATCTAAACCAATATAAAGGAATAGTTTGCCCTGCAAGAACTCTCTTTTCTGCATCCGACGGGGCTTCGAAAAAATCTATATTGCCCGTTTGTGCGAGTGTGGCCCCTCCCGATGCTGTACCGTCTGATTCCGATGAAACATCTGACCAGGCATCGCCGTCCCAGTATTCCCAATCTATTGTGGCGGTGTTATTGTTGAATGTAGCGGAGTCTATTTCGAGCCTGAAAGCCTTCGGTTTTTCTTCGGCTCCCAAATAAAGCCAATCCGGTTCAGCTTGAACTAATGTCAAACCATCAAAAATCATCGTACCTGCGGTTACTGTGTTTTTTGTAAGTCTTATTTCCACACTTGTATAATCCAATTCAAAGTATAAGGTTTTTTGAACCCAAGATGTCGTTGTGGTGCCACTCGTAGCTGCTATTTGATTGCCAGTTAAAATACTATATACTTCCAATAGAAAAGCTTCGTCACCGGATGACTTTGATTTAACGTAACATTGAAGTCGATAATTATTCCCAGTAATCATCCCTGTTTGAGTAGCGGCGGCCCATTGTTTAGTTCCGCTTACTCTGGTAATTTCAAGACAATTACCGGCTTGCCCTCCTGCTACAGAAGCAATAGTGCTGTTATTGGCCGTCCAATCTGTTGTATCACTTGTAAAATCACCATTGATAGTAAGATTAAAACTTCCGGTTACGGATTGTGTTGGTGTTAATGCACTAATTGAAGATGTGGTTGACGATACATCGTCAATGACATTAGCAAGAAGATCTTTAAATGCAGCTCCCGCGCTCCCATCACGGTGCAAAAACCCATCGACGAGCCTGTATTTACCATCCCAAAGATCAACGATGTCTTGCATAGGGGAGGTGACTTCGCATTTAGTCACGGTCACGCTTGAATCGAGGGCCACAGTCACTTGAAACCGATACCAGTAGAGATTTAAACCATCTATGAGTTTTTGCTTGGCTGTACTAACGGTTGAGTCGAAAGAAACAGTCCCTGTTTTCTTTAGCGTGTCACCAGCAACATCTGTGCCATCACTGAGACTGCCTACTTCTGTCCATGAACCACCGTCCCAATAATATCCACTGAGAACTGAAGCAGTATCGTTGGTATTGCCCATCGTGAAAATTACGGCTTCGATCGGCCTACGATAACCCACATAAAAATAGGAACCATTGGCCGCTGTGGTAAGAGAGTTTAAGTTTGCACTTGTCGTCGTGAGGTTATCCGTTACTTGGACTAGATAGTCTATCCAAATATTTTCGCTATTTTTAGTCTTCTTAAATCCATCACAAAGCGGAGAAGTCCCCGGCCATATCTGAGGAAGATCGAGGCCATCAGTGAAAATAAATTCATCGTTAAAATTAACAGCATGCCCGAAACCATAGCCAGTCGCACTTCCAGAATATAATGTTGTGGCATCAATGTTGCCCGTACCGCCTGGGGATGGTTCGTTGTTGGCCTCATAGAGCTTGGAATATGCTGATTCGTCTTCGGATTGGATAATGAAGTGGTTTTCCGATTCGTTTTCTTTGTTAAATTGAAAAATGCCCGAAATCCTGTTAGCGCCGGCAGCACCATTCGCATCATAGTCAGTCTCTCCCGTCCGTTTCATAACGGCTCCGCCTGGAACATAGCGAGCGTTATAAAGCTCTGCAAAGTCAGATGGATTAAAATTAATGTTAGGCTTGGAATGATTACGAACTATTCCACTGAAGGGGTATTCGAATACAGTGTATTCATCGGAAGGGAAATTTTTGATTGGCATTGTTTTTACACCACGTCGGCATAGTCTTCTATGTAGTCAACATGCTGGTTTGTAACCCGTGTATCTGATTCTTGCATGGTATCGGCTATCCTATCCCCCAAAGTAATTAAGTCGTTTTTGATGGAATGGCCTTCGAACTTTCTAATCTGAAGCCCTGCCCATTCGGGGAAAAGGCCATGGAGCGAAAGAGGCAATTCTGAGAGAATAGAGTAAACCACCGTGCCAGTGGGGGTTGTATCCCAATCACTGTCCATCGTCGCTATTTTGGTAGAGCCTGCATAGTCAGCAATAGTACCGTATTGCCCTGCACCTGTATCCGCGCTTGCAATATAAACCCTGCACTGGTTGTAATAATCATCAATGGCGTAAGAGGTGCCGTATTCAATGGTAACTGTGGGAACCGCATCCAGGGTGATTGTCCCAGCGGCGATAGCGTCTGCCGTACCGTAGTGCAGTTCAGCGAGAGTGTTTTTCTGGTAAACCACACCGATAGAGCTCCCTGCCGTAACATCCTTTTCGGCAATTACTAACTTATTACCCTGTAGAAAATGGTGGTTATTAAGGGTAGGGCTAAAGGGTACATCGGCGTAAAGCGCGGCGTTCCAATTCTTTTCCGCGATAAAGTCATACGAGCCTATATGGACCCGTAACAGCTTTCCGCAATCCCATGGTAGTTGATACCCATTCTGGGATGCAACGGTCGTCAGGGTGGCAGTACGCACGAACCACGATGGGTCTATGAGGCGATACTTCCGAGCAACGAATACTTGGCCCTCATTTACCAGTTTCATCAATAGCTCTTGAGTCCATCTGGTCGTCCCAGGCTCTTTAGAATAGCGCCTCGTTACATCACACATATTTTTGACTGTCCAAAACATCTCAGCCCCCTCTAATTCAAGGTGTTCAGAAAATATAAAATCATTAGTGCTCTCGAAGTTAAAGTCTTTATTGTCTTTGTATTTGAAGTCAGTCATTGTTCCCTACAATTTAGCCTTTTTATCATATCTCACCAAGCTACGAACTCAATCGTTAGAACTCCATCTGCTTCTGCTTGCCCAGTTCCAGTATGTGTTTTTGTTAAAGTTAAAATTTCACTTTCACCTAAATTAGCATCCACGTTATCTGAATCGATGTCTATCCTTACTGGGACAAACTTGGTAGTCCAATCCCTTGCATTCGTATTGGGTGTTGAGCCAACCGTTGAGGGATTAGCACCTGCCGAATCATATTTTTGTAATTTATATGTGTTATAATGGCTTGCATCTTGCGCTATTGCACCACCAAAACTTAAATAAACATTTAATATGGCAATTCTGCCGCCCTCATCAGGACCAGCCATAAGGATAGGAACTTCATAATCATCCCCCGCAGCCACACTTTCCCGTATTTTTACTTCATGCCTAATGCCATGCACTAAATGGCGGTGTAAATAGTTGTTAATGTGAACTCCATAATCAGCATCTATGTCAAGTTTTCCTAACGTGACATTGTTTATAGTCCCTGTGCCCAAAATTGTTATACCGTAAGTAGAGCTAGCGTGAGTTATATAAGCAGAAAAATTATCAACGATAAAATGTTCAACAGAGGCTCCAGTCGAAAGAAGCTGCATAGCAGTAGCAAGAGATGATCCGGAAGGTTGATAAGCTGAACAGTTGACCATCTTAAACCGTTTCCCCGCCATATAATAAGATATATACGCAGCCCCTCTTACGTGTATATTACTAAGGGTTACGTCTGTTGCGGGAGTGCTTGCTGAGGACACTCCGATAGTTGGATCGACAATGGTGATATTATCGTAATTTAGATTTGTTCCACCGCCTATAGTTATAGCGTATCCACCAGCCGAATTAGAACCGTCGCCTTTTTTTAAGGTTCTGATAGTTCCGTTAGAATGATTCCAGCCATCTCCTAATTCCATGTGCAGCCCTTGTGCATTACCGGAGGGATATGACGCATAATCCGAATTCTCGAAATTGAAGTTAGTCAAATTCACATCTGTAACGTATGAACCGCTCCCATCGTCAGTACCAGACCCCCAAAACGCATACCCTAAACCAAGTTGTCCCCAATTCCTAACTACTAAACCATTGATATTGATATTTTTAGCTACCGAATTATATCCGTCTATTTGGGAGAGGTTCCAAAGACCGAAACCATCCCTCTCAACGTCCTCAATAAGGATGTTGGTGAAAAAAACATCTGTTAAGTCTAGATTGGTGGCATAATGCTTAGTGTCATCCCATTGTCCGATGAGTATTGCATTAGATGTGTTCCCCTTAGAAACTTTAAGGTTGTTGATGTATATATTAGATCCAGTAGGGATCACTAGGCTGAGTTTATGGCCATCATATAGGTGGACGTTGTTTATTTCTATATTCGTAGATCCCTGGTCAATTAACAAAGTGGCATTATTCCCCGTACCTATCCCATTCAAATCTATTGTTAAGTCTGAAACCACAACATTGTCTTTATTTAATATTTCCACCTTCCCATCCACGGTTGCTGCACCATTATAATCAAGATATGTGATATCCCTTCCAGCGCCAATTAGCGAATTATTGCTATTTGGATATACAGGCAATGCTATATAATACCGCTTGCCCTGCAATTTAACCACAACATCTCCAGAATCAAGCGCAGCATTAATCTGAACATCGTCTTCCGTCCCATCTATCCCCCACCATTCAGGATAAACTTCTGCTACTAAATTCCCAAAACTAACGCTCCCAGCCCCGCTAATCCACTGATATAACCCTGCTTCTGGTTGACTGTTAATAGTAAGGGTTTTGGTGTTGGCTACAGAAAGCTCTCCGCCAGGAACTATTTTTAGAGTGATGTTAGATGTCACTGTAGGACTTGTTTCAATAGTCCACGTTCCTCTTGGGATTAACAAAGTCCTTAAATTAGTGCTGCCTATGGCGGCAATGGCGCTATTGAGCGTAGCCCCTGTAATCGTCCGCCCCCAATGACGAGCATCGACGTAGACGCTCTGTCTAATCCATCTCTTGTTACCCAGGCTCCCCGTATAGGCAGGCTCGATAATATCGGGGTTATCTTCGGCGACTCCTGAACTACCCTCAAGGGAATACGAATCCAAAAAGCCGTTCATGGCAAGGAGAAGCGAGTCTCCATCGTTCAGGATGCCCTGGTCGAGCTCCGTCCTGTCAATGGCACCTGTGCCACCCCCTATCGTTGTAGTCGCGCCATAGAGCCTTGCAGCCATCTTCTTACCCTATTTGATCCGGTACTTGCGCCTGCTCGACGCCTCTTAGTTGCCCGCTAAACCACTTGGTGATCGAATGAGTCCTTTCTTTGCTATCCTTCTCTCGGATCTCGTTGGCTTTAGCTTCTTTGGACTCGATCTCGTAGATGAGATCCTTCTTACGGTTGTACCGATGAGAGTCGCCTTTTTTCATCCTCTGGATGGTACGCTGATCCAAGGGTCTAAAAGATCCATCATCGTTTTGCACCACCATTACCAACACATCCGGGCGGAGGTCCTTTCGATACCAAATTTCCCATTTGCCCCGCATCCAACACCACCTGGGATAAAAGGCGTGATCGATGTCCTGGATCTGCCTGATAAACGTAGGGTCCGGCGTCATTGCCTGGGAATACCATGCCGGATTGATGGATACAAAGCCCGGCCTCTTCGGTTCCTGACTTTCGATTCTCATTTCTTGCTGGCTTTCTGGGGCGCTGCGGCTTTAACCGGCTTTTCTTCAAGAACCAAGCTCGCCCCTTCTAAGCGTTTCCCCGCCAAGTTCAACAGAGTCGTTCTTTCATCGGGGCTTAACTGCTTTTGGGCACTCAAGTCGCCCTTGAATTCTTGCAGGAACTTCTTTGGATCTGTTTTTGTGTAATCTGCCATTTTATCCTCCTAGTCTGTTAATTTAATATCTATACATAGCCTGATGCCAATGGAAAACCCCGCCAAATACGGGTCCTGCGTCTATTTCGTCATCCGTAAGCAATCTATCAAAAAGCATTAAATCTTGTAGCCACATAGGACCGAATAAGCTATAGCCAAGGCGGAGACTTGCGCCCAGGGTGTAGGAACCGTCGAATGCTACTTCTACTCCCCAGACAATCCCCGCACCGATATCAACGCCAGCTCGCATCTTTGAGGTTGTGGACGACCACTTTACAACGAGTTTGTACCAGGTGTTGGCTATGAAATTATATTCCTTCATTGCCCAGGCTGTCCCATCAAACGAACTAAAGCTAGCGTTAGTAGTAAAATCACTATCATGCTCAACAAACACCAAACTGCTTGCATTATCTCTTGTTACAATAATACCACTGTTTGTTCTTGTTCCGTCTTGAGGCATATCCGTCTCGCCCCACCCAAACCTCACCCACACGCTGCAAGTCCCCTGAGCATCAAACAACCCTGTCGGCAATGTCCAAAGTGGATAACCGGATTCTGTAGTGCGGGAGGCAGTCGCGCCGGAAGTGGGGATGTAGGAAGTGGGAACGGGAAATTCTTCTACTTGTGCGCCCCAGATAATTGTTGTTTCGGCTGCTTGCCTTCCATTTTCAGTAGGATAAAACCACATCTCATGTGTATTTGCTTCGACAATTACACTGGCAGGAACATAAACAATAGCCCTCCACCAAAACGTACTTCCAACTTGTTCAACTGCTCCTGTCCCAGTATCTTCGCTTTTAACTGTAAGAGATCCTGATGACCATTCAAAGTCAATCTCTGCTCTTGTAGTCGGTACCCCCGTATCACGCACAATCACTGTAAAATCAGCACTTGTGCCTTCTTTCACATAAATACTGGCTGTATATTTCTCATTATCTGAAGCAGGATTAAAAGCCAAATAAAGATAATCTCCAGCGCCTACGTCATCATCGGTTACCGTGGTGGCATCATTGGCCGTTCCATTTGGTCCCGTTACGTCGGCTGCAATACTAACATTTGAAGTTGTCCATTGAGAAAAGTCCTCACTATCC
>SDBV01003173.1_pt1 | contig 24491 bp, 21 predicted proteins | sample 2277081 | NCBI WGS metagenome assembly SDBV01 (sample SAMN10402039, study PRJNA504765) | marine sediment metagenome | isolation source: marine sediment core GS10_PC15, 223 cmbsf | place: Arctic Ocean: Southern Knipovich Ridge | collected 2010 | reverse complement strand
CGTCTCCGATCCTTCAATTTGAGGCATTTTTGCCACATCAAATCTGAATCTAGGAGCTTTCTCTCTCAATGTCTTCACATGATGAGAATAATTAAACATCATCGCTGTCTGCCCTGTGAAGAAGGCATCTATTGAATAGAACATGTCATCATTCCATGAATATACCCGTTTGGTAGGGTTAGCGAAGTCTGTGTAGAACTGAAGAGCTATCTCTCCGACGTTCTGCCCCTGTACTGGTTCAGAAAATGTAGCTAATGTCCGATCATCGTTAACCATCTCTACCCCACTTTGTAACATTAAAAGAGATAGGATATCTGTCGATCTATTTACATTCCTCGACGTTCCCAAGGCAGCACCTGCCCTTTCAATCCCCCCGTCAGTGGCAAACTTCGTCAATTGTTCTACAATGTCGATAAATTCATTCCAGTCACTTGGAGGTTCTGCCACGCTTTCAGTATCAAAAATATCTTTGTTGTAATACAAAGCAAGCGTATCTATATATAAAGGAAGTGCATAAATATCTCCTCCATCAGTTAATTCCTGTACTGCCACATCAACAAAAGTATCTTTATAACCTCTGAAGGTCATAATTGGCTCATCATCTCCTTTTTGCTTATCTTGAGGTAAGGGAGAAATCTTGTCCTTGTGCTTTGGCAGCCAAGTATTGTGCATCATCCAAATATCAGGACCACTTCCAGCAGCCAAGGCACCTATGAGACTCGTTTCATAATCTTCAAAGGCAAAATTTCTATACACAACCCTCACATTAGGGTTATCTTGTTCATAGGCTTGAATAGTAGACTTAAAATTGGATTGATCATCAAAAACTCCCCAAAATTCCAAAACAACAGATTTCTGTTCTTCTCCTCCTCTACCAAGCACCATTATAAAAACAATAATGACGGTTACGAAAAACAGCCCACCTGCTATTACTAAAAGTAATTTGTTATTCATTATTTAGAAAAGGTTATTCCGTAATGATATTGTCCCGCCTCAAATTCATTCACGAGATTCAATCCAGCCGCTTGTGCCATTGCTTTTATATCTTCGACACTTGCCCTAAACTCTTTTGGCGGCCCTCCTAAGGCGTCTATATCCTTTTTCCAATCAATAATTACAACTTGACTTCCTGCTTTTACAGCTCTGGCAGCCTCTTTTACCATTTTATCCTTCTGTTCAGATTGAAAAAGAATATTCGCCAACAAAACAAAGTCCTGTGACGAATCTTCTAATTTAGACCCTTTCTCTGCTTCAAGATCAGCTCTTACAAAATTGATATTTTCTAATCCTTCTAGTTCTGCCTTTCCTTTAACGACTTCCAATGGCGCTTCCAAAATATCTAGCGCTGTAACAGAGCCACTCTCTCCTACAGCCTTAGCCATTATTATCGTAAAATAGCCTGACCCAATACCAAAGTCGGCTACGTGCATATTTTCCTTCAGACCAAATTTTATTACTAATTGCTCGGGGTTAATAAACTGCCCGGCTACGGGATTTGGATCCATATACACTTAATTTTATCACACAAATAGCGCAAAAGTTATCCACTAAATGCAAAATGAGTAGCTATTTTATGATTGAGTAGTAGTTTGCTCCTTCCTCTTTATTCAAAGTCACGTTAGGATCGATAGTTTTTAAAAACTCAAAAGATTTTTCCCCTATACGAGCTATACGTTCTTCAGTAGAGAAACTCTCCTCTTCCTCTTTTGTGAATAGCTCTTCTGTCTCAAAAATATTGGCATACAAAGGAGCTGGGCCAAAACGTAGTTCTCCACCTTCTTTTAATACTCTCATTGCTTCTTTAATAATTACTCTTGCTTCCTCTTTAGTACTGACGATTATTGGGGGTGCAGCATGAGCGATAACTAAATCCAAAGATTCATCTTTAAAAGGTATCTCTCTCGCATTTCCTACTACATAACAAACATTCTCTGATACTTTTTCTTGCTCTTCCCGGTTGTCTGGATATCCTTCTAGCGCAATGACATCAATCCCATGTTTCTTTGCTTCAGCAGCAAAATTTCCGATGCCTGCTCCGATCTCGGCAATTTTTTTGTCTTTTAGATATTCCCAATCTAAATCCAGGACCTCGAAATATTTTTCAGCCCTCTCTTTTTCTTGTTCTTCCCGCCCTGTTGGTATAGGAAAACTTTCTTTCATAGAGATTACATTATGATCGCTGAGGCGACCCTATCCCCTGGGTCCATTTTCATTATGCGTACCCCCTGGGTCGCTCTTCCAAGGACATTAATACTTTTTAACAATGCTCTAATGACCACACCCTTCTGGGAAGCAGTGATCAGCTCTTCGTCTTCTTCAGTAACAACATTAGCAGATACTAATTTGCCGGTCTTCGGAGTCAATTTGGCAGTGATGATACCTTTCCCTCCTCTTTTTTGAACTTTATAGTGTTTCAAATCAGTTCGTTTTCCATATCCATTTTCCATGACTACCAAAACTTTTCCTTTTCCGCCAGAAACCACATCAGCACCGACAACCTTTTCTCCTCCCCTTAAACGAATACCCATAACTCCAGCCGCTGCTCTTCCCATTGGTCGAACATCTTTTTCACTAAATCTAATTGCATTTCCACCGGAAGTTGTCAGAACAACTTCATCATTTCCTGAAGTCTGTTTTACCCAACCCAATCTATCATCATCTTTCAATTTAATAGCTACCATCCCCGATCTTCGTACATTATCAAATGCACTAATTTCTACCTTCTTAATTAATCCTTTCTCGGTAACCATTAATAGGTAGGCTTTTTTCTTTGCTTTTGGTATAGGCAAAGCTGCTGTTACGGAATTACCTTTTGCAATTTCTAAGAAATTAACAATAGCTTTTCCTTTGGACTGCCTACTTGATTCAGGAACTTCATACCCTTTAGTCTGGAATACTTTTCCGGCCGTAGTAAAGAAGAGAATATCGTCATGCGTGTTGGCTCTAAAGAAATTAGTAACAAAATCTTCTTCCTTTGTCGGGATCCCAATTAATCCTTTCCCTCCTCTTTTCTGTGTCTTCAAAGATTCTGGCGGAATTCTTTTAATATATCCGCCCTCGGTTAGAATGAATAACGAATCTTTCTCAGGAACTAATTCCTCTTCTCCAATTTCTCTCATGGCAGACTTAACAACTTTCGTCTTTCTCTCGTCGCCAAACTTATCTCTAACTTCTAATAATTCTTCCTTCGCAACACTAAGAATCTTTTTAGGACTCTTGAGTAGGTCTTCTAGATATTTAATGAGTTTCTTTTTCTCATTTAATTCATCTTCGATTTTCTTTCTTTCTAATCCAGCTAAAGTCTGTAGCTTCATTTCTAAAATTGCATTTGTTTGTCTTTCAGTAAACTTGAATTTCTTCATCAAGTTATTAAACGCATCTTCTTTGGTCTTTGAAGCTTTAATAGTTTTGATTACAGCATCAATTTTATCTAAAGCCTTACTTAGACCATCTAATATATGAGCTCTTTCTTTTGCTTTGGCTAATTCATATTTAGATCTTCGAGTTATAACTTCTCTTCTGTGTTCTAAAAATTTTTCAAGAATTTGCTTCAATCCTAAAATCTGTGGCTGAATCCCATCAACCAAACTCAACATGTTAACATGGAAAGTTTTTTGAAGATCTGTGTACTTGTATAATTGATTTAAGATTTTTTTCGGGAAAGAATCACTCTTTAAATCCATGACGATTCTTAATCCATTTCTGTCAGATTCATCTCGAATATCTCGAATCCCTTCCATCCTTTTGTCCTTAACTAAGTTAGCTATCTTTGTTATTAACTCAGCCTTGTTTACTTGATAAGGAATTTCGGAAACAATAATCTGAAAACTGCCTTTTCTTTCGACAACCTCAGCCGAGCCTCGCATCAAAACAGGCCCTTTCCCTGTCGCATATATGCCTTTAATATCTTTCTGGCTATATATAGTTCCTGCTGTTGGAAAATCAGGGCCCTGTACGAATTGCATTAAATCTTCGACACTCGCGTTCGGGTTATCGGCTAAATGCATAACTGCATCTAAAATCTCTGTTAGATTGTGCGGGGGGATGTTAGTTGCCATACCGACAGCAATACCAACAGTTCCGTTTATTAAAAGATTGGGAATCCTGGACGGCAAAACAGTTGGCTCTCTTCTTGAACCATCATAGTTATCGGCAAAATTAACAGTATCTTTCTCAATGTCTCTTAAAATTTCTTCGGATATCGCAGCCATTCTCGCTTCTGTATATCTATATGCAGCTGCAGGATCTCCATCAATTGAACCAAAGTTACCTTGTCCGTCGACTAATGGATAGCGTAAACTCCACTCTTGAGCCATTCTAACCATGGCGTCATAAACTGCAGAGTCACCATGAGGGTGATATTTTTTCAAGACATCACCAACAACACCAGCTGATTTACTGTATTTTGATCCACTCCTAAGTCCGGATTCCATCATTGCATAAAGAATCCTTCTATTAACAGGCTTAAGCCCGTCTCTTACATCTGGAAGAGCACGAGAAACAATTACGCTCATCGCGTAATCTAGATATGATTCTCGCATCTCATCCGATATCTCTCTTGGTTTAATCGTTGTAGCCATAATTATTCAGATAGCGGAAGATTTTGCGGTATTCTCTCTATTTCTGCTTCCTCTTTATTTTCCTTCACATTAGTGAAGAATTCGGAGATGTTTGCTTTCAGGTCTCCGAACGAAGAAAGAATGTTTGCGAAAGGAGAGGACTCTTCTTTCTCGGCAACTGCCGTATCCTGCTCTGCCGCCTTCTGTGGATTGAGCAAAGCGTACGTATCTTCTTGGAAGTCTGTGAACCAGACGATTCCAATGAGAGCAAAAACGACAACAGCACTGGCTAGTACGATTGTTTCTCTCACATGATGCGGTTGCTGTCTAATTTTGTGGATTATCTTCTTCATTATATTTCTATTATAAATAATTTCGACTCATCTGTCGGTAGTTCTTTTTTGATAATTTTTAATTTATCAACCTTTTCAGGTTTTATACCGATTTCTTTTAAAAACTTTTCAGGGCCGTCAATATCAATCTTGACCCCACCTATTTTGTAGTACATTGGGATAATTATCTTCGGCTCTACCTGGCCGATGACATGAACCGCTTCTTTATAATCCAGAACTATATCCTTATTCCCTACCGGCAAGATCAAAATATCTATATCCCCGAAAGAATCTAATTCTTCTTCACTCAGTTCTTTTTCTCCGAATCCTCCCAAAAAAGCAATTCTCATCCCATCCATATTAATTAAATAGATGGTATTTAAATCTCCTTTCTTGTTTTTAGAATTGATTCCTTTGATATACACCTCTTTTACTTCATATTCACCAGGACCATTAATCAAAAAACCCTCCCCGCTACTTTTGTCCAAATGATCGAAATCATGGGACACAAGGGTTATATCTGTTTTCGTTTTTGGTGCCTTTAGACCAATATCTTTGGTAAAAGGATCGATTGTAATTGCTGCATTCTTCCCTTCCATTTTGAAGAAGCTTTGGCCATACCAATAGATCTGCATATTAGTTGTATACTAGCATTTTATGGGTTAAATATCAAGGCATTTTTTTGACATTTTTCCTCTATTAATGTATTATCTCCATACTATGCAAACTATGTCACAGATAACAAAATCCATGAAAGAACTCCTGGAAAAGGAGGAATTCAAACTGCCACAGGTTGGAGATATTCTGGAAGGGAAAATTCTTAGTGTTTCTAGATCAGCAATATTTGTAGACCTCGATAGTTTTGGAACAGGAATTGTTTATCCCAGCGAATTTTACGACAATCCGAACATGGTGAAAGAGCTCAAGCCAGAAGTAGAGGTTGTCGCTATTCTTTTAGATATCGAGAATGAAGAAGGGTATAGAGAACTTTCTTTAAAGAGAGCTCAGCAAGTAAGTGCTTGGCAGGATATTGAGAATAAGAAAGATGACGGCGAAGTGATTGAGACTGAAATCATGAATATCAATAAAGGTGGATTGATTATAGAGGTTAACGGAATTCAAGGATTCCTTCCCCTATCTCAACTGTCATCAGAACACTATCCTAAAGTAGAAGGTGGTGACACAACAAAGATTGTACAAGCCCTACAAAAATTCAAAAATCAAAAATTTAAAGTTAAAATAATCGACTTCAATGAATCAGAAAGTAAATTGATCGTTTCCGAGAGAGCTATCGCAGAAGAAGCCGCAAAAGAAGAGTTGGCAAAGCTAAAAGTCGGAGATGTTGTTGAAGGAGAAATTACTGAAGTCACAGACTTTGGTGCATTCATAAGGTTAAGTGATGTCCTAGATGGATTAATTCATTCTTCCGAAATGGATTGGAAATTTGTAGAAGATCCAAGAGAATTAATCAAGCCTGGTGACAAAGTTGAAGCTAAGATCATAGATATAGAAGGTGGGAGAGTATCTTTGTCTCTAAAGCGATTAAAGGAAGATCCTTGGCAGGAAGTTGAAAAGAAATACCAGGTAGGACAAAAAATTGAAGGGAAGATAATGAAAGTAAAGAACACTGGTGCTTTCGTTGAGCTTCCAGGTGATATTATAGGTCTTCTCCCAGCTTCAGAATTTGAAAACAAAGGCCCAGAAGAAGCAGTTAATGTTGGTGAGGAATACCAGATGGCAATTGTTAGTATAGAACCTGAAGAGCACAAGTTAATTTTAACTCTGGAAAAATAGGGTTCTATAAAAGCAGTCCGTGCTATTACTAAGATTGTCTAGCTCGCGTAAAGCGAGCTTTTCCTATTTGCCAAAAGCCTATTTCAGTGGTATATTCTACAAGCTATGAAATCAATACTTAAATACTTAATTATTGTCTTTGCAATCCTTTTGGGAATATCAGGACTAGCTGCTCTTTTTGGTTCCCCTATGGAGAAACCAGAACAAGTCTCTCTAAGCGAAATCATAACTCAAATAAATAAAGGTGGGGTTCGAGAAATCGTTGTTGCAGGTGACCGCCTAGAAGTTCTTCTACTTAATGAAGAAAAACTTGAAACTAAAAAAGAACCTGGTGTTTCTGTATTCGAAACACTTCTTAATCTAGGAGCTGATAATGAGAAACTTTCTCAAGTAAATATCGAGATTAAGGAAGATACTAGCGCAGGAGCAATTCTTTCACTAATCTTACCTATTCTATTACCACTTCTACTGTTTGTAGGAATTTTCTGGTTTATGTTTCGTTCAGCGCAAAAAGGCTCAATGCAGGCAATGACTTTTACAAAGTCAAAAGCAAAACTGGCAAACAAGGATCTGGAAGGAAAAAAGATTACTTTTAAAGAAGTTGCTGGATTAACTGAAGCAAAAGAAGAAATTGGAGAAGTTGTTCAATTCTTAAAGAGCCCGCAGAAATTTCACAAGTTGGGAGCAAGGATCCCAAGAGGTATTTTGCTTGTTGGTGCTCCAGGAACTGGAAAGACCTTGCTAGCTAGAGCCGTAGCTAATGAAGCGGATGCTCCATTTTATTACGTCTCCGGTTCAGAGTTTGTTGAATTATTTGTCGGTGTTGGAGCAAATAGAGTACGGGATATGTTTGCTATGGCAAAGAAAAGCTCCCCTTCAATCGTATTTATCGATGAGATCGACGCCGTTGGAAGACAAAGAGGCGCAGGATTAGGTGGAGGTCACGACGAAAGAGAACAAACCCTAAACCAAATTCTTGTTGAAATGGATGGTTTTGAAACAGATGACAACACAATTGTTATAGCCGCAACAAATAGACCAGATATTTTAGACCCCGCATTGTTACGACCAGGAAGATTTGATAGAAGGGTTGTTCTAGATCTTCCTCCAATTGAAGACAGAAAAGCAATATTAAAATTACATACGAATAATAAACCGTTAGCTGAAGATGCAAGTCTCCAGATTATCGCAGAGAGAACACCAGGTTTCTCTGGTGCCGATCTGGCGAACCTCGTTAACGAGGCAGCTATTCTGGCTGGAAGAGAAAATCAGGAAGAGATTACACAGGTCAATCTCACATCAGCTATTGAAAAAGTGATGCTAGGCCCAGAAAGGAAGACCCATGCACTAAATGAGAAGGAGAAGAAGACTGTTGCCTATCACGAAGCAGGGCATGCTCTATCAGCAGCATCGCTCCCAGAAACAGATCCTGTACATAAGATTTCCATTGTTTCTCGAGGCAAAGCTGGTGGATATACATTGAAACTACCTAGTGAGGATAGATATCTAAGAACAAAGAAAGAATTCGAATCAGAACTTTCAGTTCTGTTAGGTGGTTACATTGCAGAAGAATTAGTTAACAAAGATGTAACTACTGGTGCAGCAAACGATTTGAAAGTTGCCTCTGAATTAGCACGACAGATGGTTATGCAATATGGAATGTCCGAAAAGCTTGGTCCAATAACCTTTGGCAGTCAGACAGAATCTATATTCCTAGGAAGGGAGCTAACAAGACATCAGAATTACTCCGAAAAAGTTGCTTCAGAAATTGATGCAGAAGTTAAAAATTTCGTATCTACTGCATACAAGCGAACAAAAAACATTCTATCTGATAAGATCGACATTCTACATAAGTTAGCTAAAGAATTGATGGAAAAAGAAACACTCGAGAAAGACGAATTTTATGCCTTGCTAGGCTAAAATATTTCTCAGATAAAAAGAGTTGCCGAAAGGCAACTTTTTTGTTATAATATACAAATAATCAAAATGCGGCCATAGCTCAATGGCGGAGCAGGGAGCTTATATCTCCAAGGTTGCAGGTTCGAATCCTGCTGGCCGCACATCATGGGCGTATAGCTCAGCTGGTTAGAGCGTTTCGTTGACATCGAAGAGGTCACAGGTTCGAGTCCTGTTACGCCCACCATGGAAAAAATTAAGGTTACTCCCCTAATACGAGAAAGTATATTAGCTTTCGTAAAGAATAGTGTCGGATCAGATATGTTCCGAAATCTTTATGCGGAAGTAAATGGAGAGAAAAAAGATATCCTCGAAGACGGAAGAATATCTTGTGCCGCTTTTGTATCCGCTATACTTCTCCAGTTTGGACTTATAAAAAAAGGTCACACAATTATTAATGGAACTATAGGAGATATGGAGGATTCGGGTTGGACTAAAATCGACAAGCCTAAAGAAGGTTGTGTTTTGCTTTGGGAGCCAATGGAGATCGACGGAAGTGTAAATAAGCATATTGGATTTTATATCAACAACGATCAAGCAATAAGTAATAGTTTTGAAAAACGAACACCTCAAATTCATCATTGGACATATAATAATAAGAGAAAGATAACTGCCATGTACTGGCACGACAGATTAAATGATTAATATAGTTTACGAAGACAATGACGTTATCGTCGTAAATAAACCTGCAGGACTTCTAACCCACAAAGCAGAATCATCGCCCGGTGAAAAAACACTGGTTGATTTTTTAATCGAACATTATCCCCCAATAAAAGATATAGGTGAAGATCTTACTCGTCCAGGGATAGTTCATAGATTAGATCGAGAGACCTCCGGTCTACTTGTCGCCGCAAAAACTAACGAGGCATTTCAATATCTGAAAAACCAATTTCAAGAGAGAAAAGTAGAAAAAAAATATTACGCCTTAGTCCACGGAATTCCAAAGGAAAAATCAGGAACTATAGATCTCCCGATAGCTAAACTAGAAGGGAAACAAACTACACAATTGAAGGGTAGAAAAGAACTCGAGGGACGACCAGCCCTAACAGAATATACAGTGATCCGAGAGTTCGAAAATTACTCTCTCTTGGACGTTACAATCAAGACTGGGAGAACTCATCAAATACGTGTACATCTCAAGGCCATAGGTCATCCTGTGGTCTGTGACAAGATATATAGCCCCAAAAAGGCCGTATGTCCTGAAAGTATCAAAAGAATGTTCCTGCATGCATATTATTTAAGTTTTATAACCCCTTCAGACAACCCATTAGCCTTAGAAGCTGACCTACCTAAGGAATTAGCCCAAGGTCTTGAAAATATCTAAGTTTTGGGTTATTATATACCAACTGTGAAAATACAAGCATACAACTGGATAAAGAACTTCGTTATCGCGCCAAAGGCCGATAAAATACCGGATTTCAGGTCAGGTTGGACCATTAGAGTTCACCAAAAGATTCAAGAGGGTAGTAAGACAAGAATTCAGGTATTCGAAGGTCTGGTCATTAAGAGAAGTCATAATAAAGAAGCAGGCGCTACAATGACAGTACGAAAGATTACTAATGGCGTAGGCGTGGAAAGAACATTCCCTATCTACTCCCCTATAATCGATAAGATCGAAGTAGTTAAGAAGGCTAAAATTCGAAGGGCAAAGCTATACTACATTAGAGAAAAAAGCGCTAAAGAAACTCGAAGAAAAATTAGAAATATTAATGTTGACACTCGAAATGAAGTGAAAGTTGCGGAAACACCTTCTACCCCAGAACCAGAAATAAAGCCTGAACCAGAAACCAAGGTTCAGGAGTCAGCTAAAGAAGAAGTACCTTCTCAAGAAGAGAAGAACTAATGCGGACGTGGTGGAACTGGTAGACACGCATGCTTGAGGGGCATGTGGACGTATGTCCTTGGGAGTTCAAATCTCCCCGTCCGCACCCTCATTATGGGCGATTAGCTCAGCTGGCTAGAGCGCCTCGTTTACACCGAGGAGGCCGGGGGTTCGAGTCCTCCATCGCCCACCATCAGTTGATTTTTATTTCGAAACGGTTGAAAATATATGTATGCCGCGGTAGCTCAGTGGTAGAGCGTTTGCCTGAAGAGCAAAGCGTCGGGTGTTCAATTCACCCCCGCGGCACCGTTAATAAGCGGGTATCGTATAGCGGCTATTACGCCACCTTGCCAAGGTAGAAATAGGGGTTCGACTCCCCTTACCCGCTCCAATTAGAAGTTGTCTAACTGTTAAAATATGATGTTGTGTGGGGATTTTTGATATAATAGAAATATGGATAACAATTCTAAAACAATCGTTACAATCATTGTTCTAATAATTGTTGCGGGATTGGGTTATTGGATTTATCAGTCAATGTCGGCACCAGAAGAAGAAGGAGCTTCGGAAGAGCAAACGGTTTTGCCCGAAGAAGGGATAGCTTCAAAAGAAAAAGAAGAAATAGTCCCAAAAAAAGAGGGAAAGCCTGCTCCGACCATTACCCAACTTACTTTTTTGGATAATCTTGCTGATCCGGATTGGAGCCCCGACGGAAGTCAGGTAGTTTTTTGCAATAAGAGAGGAGGGGCACCAACATTACATTTGGTTAACGCCGATGGAAGCGAGCTCAAAGAAATCGGTCTAGGTTTCGATCCATCCTGGAGTCCTGTAGAGAATAAGATAGCCTATGAGATGAACGGACAGATTTACACTATGAACTCAAATGGAGAGAATGTCACTCAATTAACAACCGGATATAGTAGTGGTCAGCCTACTTGGAATCAAAATGGAACCAAAATTGCGTACACTTATTATGAAGCTGGAAAACCATCTATCTGGACGATGAATGCCAATGGTAGCGGAAAAACTCGGCTTACTACTTCTGCAGACGGAGAGAATTCTTTGCCGTCTTTCAGCTACGATGGTTCAAAAATTGTTTATGCCAAAGGACCCGTATGGGACCTTTCTTCAAGACTGCCGACAGCAACAAATGAAATCTGGGTTATGAATTCAGATGGTTCAAACAAACACAAGATATATGCGTCAAACGACAGTTACCAATGGGTATTTCAACGAGCGTGGAACAAGGATAATAAGATTCTATTTATGAAAAATCCGCTCCAGGACAGGAAGATTCCAGAGATGTTCGTTGTAAATTCTGATGGAACGAATCCTGAAAGCATGGTTGATTCTCCAAGAGATTCTTCTGGTATTCCCATATCGTTCTATCTTGATCCCGTTTGGGATAATAGTGGTACTAAAGTAGTGGCTGTTAGAAAAATGATAGATGGATCACAAAACATCGTTACTATTTCAATAGAAGAATAAAGTAATTAATTAGTTTTATACTATTATGAAGAAATCTGTTCTTATTATCGCTATCTCAGTTTTAATCGTTGGTGGGGTGATGCTTTGGCTATTACGGCCAGAAAAGACAACTCTTCCCAACGGTAAAAAAGAAGTAGAACAGACTTCTGAGTCGCAGGAATTAAATGGGACAGAGGCCCAGGAAGAGGTAGAAAAAAAAGAAACAGGAACGGGGACGGTTAAAAAGGAAGAGGAAGAGCCTACTCTGATTCCTACTCAAATTACCTTTTTAGAGAATCTTGCTGCTGATCCTTCCTGGAGTCCCGATGGAAGCCGGCTAGTTTTTTTGGGTTTGGAGAAAAATTTCATGAAAGGCGGATTGTATATAATGAACAGTGACGGAACCGGAGTTACTAAAATTGCCGGTCAATGGGGACGTGAGCACCTTTTTAATCCTTCCTGGAATCCAGTTAATAACAAAATAGTTGGACATGGAATAGAAAATAATGGATTATTCTTAATCGACTTAGATGGAGATCGAACAAAAAGAATTCAGTTGACTGCACAAAAATCAGAAATGCCAAGCTGGAGTCCTGACGGAAAAAAGATTGCTTATAATGTTTATAACGAGGCTAAGTCTTTTTCGTCAATCTGGGCGATGAATACTGATGGGAGCGGAAAAATTCGATTAACTGCTGAGGGAGATGGTTTTTGCACCGGCCCGTCTTTCAGCTACAATGGTTCAAAAATCGTTTATCTTAAAGGTTTTACTTCTTACGCTCCGGGATCAGGGAGTAGGCCGCCAAATGAAATTTGGGTTATGAACAGCGATGGTTCAAACAAGCACATGATTTATGCTCCGGGAGACAGCTCCCAAGTAATAAGAGAACGTGCTTGGAATAGAAATGATAAAATTTTATTCGCAAAGCATAAACTTGCTCGAGGATTTCCTCAAATCTGGGTTATAAATTCCGATGGTACCAATCCCCAATCTATAATCGAACCGCCAGTTGGGTCTCCTATTACTATTTATGACGATCCGGTTTGGAATAATAGTGGAACAAAAGTGGCTGTTACCAAGGTAATTGGGGCAAGCGGTGAAAGCTGGCAAGTAGCTACCTTTTCCTGGGAAGAGTAATGCTCATTCAAGAAATGATCAGGCATGTCAAGTGGGATGTATAAAAAGAACTTCTAAGCGAGGTTCTAACAAAAATAGTAGTATTACCGAGATATTGAGCAATTTGCTCTCCTATAGCATGTGTTAGCTTCCTAGAGCGTTGAAGAAGAACTACCAAGATGATACTATGCTAAACATAGGATAGTTTTCTAATGTTTTGAAAGAGGTTCTAACTTGGTCTACTAACCTGCTCATAATTTATGCTGTTTGGATTTTTTAGTAAAATGAGGAGGGTGATATATCGTAAAGTCAGACGAAATGAGTCTGGTCTTTATAGCTCTGTACTCTTCCCTATTATGTTTGCTTTTATCTTGACCTTCGTTGGTTCAAGAATTATTAGCGTTGTTGCTCCTAGTTTTCATCTATTTGAAGTAGAGAATGGGATAAGAGTCCATCATTATACTTATGGGATATTTATTCTCGCTATTTCTGGCTATCTTGCACTAGTTCTCAATAGCGCCAAGGCTACATTCTTAATTGCTCTTCTACACGGCTTCGGATTAGGCTTAGCGTTCGATGAATTAGGTATGTGGCTCAAGTTAAGAGACGATGATATCGCCAGATGGAGTTATGATGGATTTAACATTATTATCGGACTTTCTTTGCTAATTTTGACCTTTAAACCTGGTATAAAGCGCATAATGCACGTGTTTTCCAACATAGATGATGACCTTGACTAGATACTTGCTTTAAGGTGTAAAATATGCTACTATATACGTATACCCTGGTAAAGGGGTTTTTTAATGAGAAAACGGCTTAATAAGCCGATTTTTCATCCTAAAAATGATTAAAAAAATTATCCTATTAGTTATAGCACTTTCACTAGTTATGTTGCCAAATGGGCAGCCAGCACAAGCTGGATTGTGGGATAATTCCCTATTCCAGAAGGGAGATAACTCGTTCATTTCAAGGCTTAAGGAGATCTTCTCCTTTCCTGGATTGAACAAGCCTATAATCGAAAGTAGGGAAAGATTCCCATCTGACCCTCAGATTATAGATTATGTTAAGGAAGATATTTTTAGGTTGCTTAGAACCTATGAGGTTAAGAGAACCTATACTGTATCTGCCACTGGTTACTCATCTGAGATTTGGCAGACTGATAGCACCCCCTTCACTACTGCGTCTAATACACATGTACGTGACGGTGTTATTGCTGCTAACTTCTTGCCCTTCGGTACTTTAGTCCGAATTCCTGATCTCTTCGGTAACAAAATTTTCATCGTTGAGGACAGAATGAATAGCCGATATTGGTTCAACGTTGACGTCTGGTTTTCAGACACAATAGTTGCCAAAGACTTCGGAAGAAAGACAGTAACTATTGAAGTGTTATAAACTTAACCTAAAGACCGCCCTCGGGCGGTTTTTAGGTTGTCTAAAGTATAAATTTGTGGTATTATTTTCGAAATAGCCCTTGTAGTATAATGGATAAAATATCTGGCTTCGGACCAGAAGATCCAGGTTCGAGTCCTGGCAAGGGCGCAAAGAAGAATAGGTTCGGCAAAATCTCCTTCCAAATAGGAGGTTTTTCTTTTACGGTAAGATCTTTAGTAATCAAGCATGCACCGTTTACAGTAAGGGTTACTGATTTATTCCCATCTAATTCATAGGTATGAGTTGGGTCCTTGTCAGTTGAAGAATTGCCATCTCCAAAAAGCCAATTGAGTGTTCTCACCGAGCTCTGAGGAACAGACTCGTCCGTGAATTGAACCTCTTCGTCTTCTATAACCTGTTCTGGTTCCCAGGAAAATTCTGGTTGTGGGAACCGTTCATTAGGCGTTGTCCAAGTCAAAACATTAGACCAATCACTTGCAACACCATCAGGCCAGCGATCTATAATTCGAACTCTAACCCGTACATAATACAATGTTGATCCATACAACATGTCTCCAGAATTTGTATACAGCGGGTTATCACCTGACACTATGTATTTAGAGTCTGTGTTGCTCTCTAGCATTCCTGTATCAAAGAGTGGACTAGAGAAATCAGAATTGTCATCTATTTGAATCCTATAGTATTTTTGTGGGTCAGTTGAATGGCCATAGATCCAGTTTGCAGTAATTCCTAACGGAGATGTACAATAGTCTGGCTCTGTTAAGATATCGAGATCCACTGTCGGTTTTTCTGGCGCAGTTACGTTTATATTAACAGAGTCTGTATCAGTTATTCCTGCCCTTACAGCACTAACTGTTGCCGTATATGCCCCTTGGCTATTATATGTACAAGTATATGTTGATTGTTCTACACCAGCAGCTGTTGGCTTTGTTATATCACCATTCCCATCGCCACAATTAAATGTCCATGCGGTTGATCCTGTTGCCGTAGAACCACTCACTTTCTTTGCTGTAATAACAGAGCTTAGGGGCACTGTCCCAGAGCTTGGATTAGCACTTACAGAAATATTCCATGTCGGGCTTACCACGGTTATAGTAGTTGTATCTGTTACAGTAATACCCTGTTTGGTAGATCTAACCCTAGCCGTATATATTCTGGCAGTTGGATACGAACAGTTATAGCTATATGGATCAGAAGTATTAGTCTTTTCATGCTCGAATGAACCGTTATTCGTACAATCAAACTGCCATAAAATATTTCCCGTGGCAGTCCCTGTTCCATTTGCTCTTAGAGTCGAAGTAAGAGGAGCTGTGCCGGAATTTGGAGTGGCAGCCAAGGATACATCCCATGTCCCGCAATTAATAGGTTTGGGAGTATCCTCAATCATACGTCTAGTACCGCTAACACTGTCCACGGCGTAAGCATAAATATCATGAGGTTTTCCGTCTTTTAACGATGCGGGGATTGTCCAACTAAAACCATAATTCCCTGCAACACTAGCAGTAGGTTTGTTGGCCAATACATCAGCTACTTTTGCACCTCCCTGCCCGATTTTGCCGTCTTTGAAGATATGAACCCTTATCGGAGATGAAGTATCTGGATCTTTAGCCCAACCTGTCGTATTCGTACACGTCGCCGTATTATGTTCTCCTGCAGGAGGCTTATTCGGAGGAGCACAAGCAAGCATTTGTCTTGGATTACCAGATAACGGAGGATTTCCCTTCCCTTCATTGTCTATCCCGTAAGCATAAATATCATGAGGTTTTCCGTCTTTTAACTTTGTGGGGGTAGGGAAGCTGAATCCATGAGTGCCAGTTAACCCATAAATTGAATTCACCACGCCTCTCATTACTTTTGTTTCTACCGACCCAAGGAATAAGCTTTCCAGTCCATTAGGGCCATTCCAGTGCTCCCAGAAATGGACCTGTATTGGTTGATTTTTGATATCTGGATCATATGCCCAACCGGCAAATTGATTACAGTCTGCATAATCAAGCCATCCTAGGGGAAGTTGGTTCCCTGTACAAATATTATCTAACGTTCCAGTTACAAAACTGGCAACGCCAACATCTGACTTAACCTGATATGTCAGTTTACCTGTCGTCGGAGGATTCTTATCCATCCATCTAGTTACCTGAAATCCTGGGCCTGGACCAATAATATTTGTATGCGGTAAAGGCCCAAGTTCCCAAACCTTGTCAGGTTGTTCCCAGCTCGCACCTATTCCCCTTCTCATAATATTGTATTTGGCATTTCTCGCTATCGTCCAATCCACTATCACCTGCCTATCAGCTCCTGTACCCGTGCATGAAATAGTTATCTCCGGAGCCGCTGGCCTCATGCAATGTTCCGGGGTTGCCGGGACTGTAGTTGTATTTGATAATTCCCATTTACCCAGTCTCCATGTCCACACACGGTACTGATAATAATACCCGGCTTTTGTTTGGACATCCTTCCCTATCTCTATTATGCCCCCACTACGGCTGAGTTGAAATTGTGGCCCACTCATAAACACTTCCCAGTTACCGTAAGTTTTGCCGCCATCCGCACTAACTCTTCTTCTTAGAGCATAATTACCTAGAGTCCCACCCATATCTAGCCAATACACCCGAAACGCTGGCCTAATCGGACTTCCCCAAGCCGTTGTATAACAGTATCCGACGATAGTAGTTTTACCACTAGTATCAGCTTGGGTTGTCCTGGGAAGCAGAAAGACTCCGGAGACCACAATAATCAGGAAGAGTAGGAGGTTAATTTTTAGTTTTTTTGTCATAAATTAAGGTAGTAAATAAATCTCATGGATATCAAACTCCTCTAAGATGAGAAAGTTTTGGAATGAACGGACATCGATCTCGTCAGAAACTTGAATATCTGAAAGTGTAACAGATTCAACGGCTACTGAAGTTGGGTCATCAGATATCCTGAATACAGCTGTTTGGTCGGTAATTTTTCCTGTTTTATCTTCAAAATTAACATAATTTTCTCCATCTTCTTCTCCTGTTGTCTCAATTCGAAAAGTTAATAAGTCTCCTTCGATAGATAAAAGTTTCCCGTTCTGAGCGTAAATATGCTGTCCATCCTCACCCTTCAATGTACGATCTAGTCCCCCAGCACTAAAACTTTCTAGATAAGCAGCGTCATCAATTAGTTCAGGTTCTGAGGTTCTTACGAACATAAAATATACAACCACGGTTGCAGCTATTGCCACTATTAATAAAGCCGCTATTAGAATATGTTTCTTCTCTAGCTTAAAACCTTGTTTCTCTGGCTTAAGCTCAGCTGGCGGCGCCTGTGGAATTTCATTATCCATTCATATTAATTATACAACACCGAGTTAGTCATGCAATTGATTTTTCTCAATTTTATGTTAAAATAAGTAGGTGAATCCGCCTGTAGCTCAATCTGGTAGAGCAGCTGGCTCTTAACCAGTTGGTTGTAGGTTCGAATCCTACCAGGCGGACCAATAAAAAAGAACCGTGTTAGCGGTCTTTTTATTTGAGTATGTTTTTCAGGGTCTTCACAACGAAGTCTATATCCTCTCTCTTTATGCTTCTCCCAAGAGAGAATCGTATTGTCCCCCAATCTTTTTCTTTTATTCCAAGAGCTTCAAGCACGTGAGAAGATCCGTGAACCTGACATGCAGACCCACTGGATGTTCTTATCCCATATTTATCTAATTTCAACACTAGATATTCACTATCTTTTTTAGAGAAAGATACATTAACGAAATTAGGTAGTCGATCTTTGTGTCCATTTAATTTTCCTTCGGGGATCTTTTCTACGAAATAGTCTCTTAGTTTAGTTAGTCTTTCAACTTCTTTGGCTCTTTTCTTCACAGCTATTTCCATAGCCTTGGCAAAACCAATAGCTCCAGCAACGTTTTCAGTCCCTGATCTCAAACCCATTTCTTGGTCTCCCCCCTTTATTAACGGGTCGATTAAAGTCCCCATTCTCACAAACAAAGCGGCGACACCTTTTGGACCATATACTTTAGAACTATTGAAAGTCATGAGATTAACATCCCATTCATTAGCTTTAATATTTAAATACCCTGCTGTCTGGCAAGCATCAGTATGGAAGAGAACATCGGGATTCTTTTTCCTGACTGCATGAACAATTTTTCGTATTGGCTCAATTGTTCCAACTTCGTTGTTCCCATGCATTATGGAAACTAAAACCGTATCTTTCTTTACAGCTTTGGCTACATCTTCCGGTTTAATATATCCATTTTTATCAGCCTTAACATACGTAATTTTGTATCCCTTTTCTTTAACTAAATACTCTATTGGAGCCAACACTGATTTATGCTCAATGTTAGAAGTTACAATATGTTTTCCTTTGTTGGCCAAGGCAGCTCCGATGATAGCAAGATTATTCGATTCAGACCCTGAGGCAGTGAATATGATTTCTTTACTCTTAGCCCCTACGGTCTTGGCAATTCTGGATCGTGCATCCTCCAAGGCTTTTTTAGCTTCATGTCCAGCAGTATTAAAAGAAGAAGGGTTTCCGTAAATAGAAAAAGCGTGTGATATCTCACGCTGTACCTCTTTATCTACCGGAGTAGACGATGCATAATCTAAATATATTTCCCTTGCCATATTGGGTATATAATACAACAGATTTTAAGACTTGGCAAGGCTAGAGATTGTCGTATCTTTCAGGCCAAAACATTATCGCCAGTAATGCTCCTAACAACCCTATGTCTCGTACGATAATTTCATTAAAGCCATTAAACCCGAAAGTGATAATAACGAGTAGTAGGAATATAGATGCAAGAAGAGCAAAAATTCTTGTTCCGACATTGGTCAAGAAACTAAGTCCTACTAGTATCTGGAAAATTCCACTGATGTATATAAAATTAGTAGCCGTTAATTTAAAATATTCTAGAAAGCCAGGCAGCCAGGCAGGAATCCAGGCATTCACCCAATATTCTGGGTTAATAAACTTATGAATACCGAACCACATAAACACGGCAGCAATGCCGATTTTTAATAACATATTAGAAAATCTGAGTGATACGAAAAACATACTTGACAATATTAAAATCCCATGTTAGAATACAGAGAACTTGAAAATAAGAAATTTCTCTAATTTCACTACCTAATCGTGACTCTTGTGATTTTTACCTCCTGACTGTCTCCGGACGAATCAGGATTTAAGGCTCTACAATTTAATAATATACCAGCCTTATCTCGTTGCAAGAGGAAAAGTCTCTCAAACGCTGGGCACAATTTATTTTGTACCTTATAAAATTAGCCCAGCGTTTGGGAGATAATAACCGATTAGATGGTGAAATTAGTGAGATTTAGAGAAGCTTAGCTTTATCCTCCAAAAACTGGAGGGTTTTCTCTTTTAGTAGATCCTCGTAAAGATTTCTTTTTAGGGTATCTTGATTCAAATCCTTCAAGCTTTCCGGGCTCGGAAATTGTTGTAAAAACATAGCTAAAGAGTCGTTGAGTTCCTCATCTTTAACAGTTAACTCTTCTGTTTTTGCTACCTCTCTTAATATAAGAGAGTTTTTTACTTGTTTTTCTGCTTGAGGTTTCCATTCTTTCTTCAAATCATCTTGTGTCTTTTTAATGCTAGAAAGATACATATTCAACTCCATCCCTCTCTGATGTAATGAGGCATCTAACTCCTGAATAAGAATACCCAGTTGTTTTTCGACTAAAGGTTCCGGAATCTCTATTTTTGTGCCCTCAGAAATCTTTTCCAGAATGGCCAACCTTATTCTCTGTTTCTCCTTCTGTTCTTTTTCCATTTTTACGCCATCGCCAATACTTTTCTTTAATTCATCAACATTTTTAAATTGACCAAGAGTTTTAGCAAATTCGTCTGTAAGCTCAGGAAGAGATATAATTTCTACTTTATTCACCTTCACATTACATTCGATGGTTTTTCCGGCAATAGATTTTTGATAATAATCTGCGGGGACATCAACATTAAATATTTTTTCCTCCCCTGCTTTCATACCAATGACATTATCTTCAAATCCAGGGATAAAAGTTTCGTTTCCTAAAATAATAGGATGGTTTTTACTTACACCCTTCTCAATAGTTACGCCGGCAACTTTAATCTCGAAATTAACCTCAACCCTATCTCCCTTCTGAGCGGCTTTTTCTGACGGAGTGTGTGTTGATCTTGTCTTTCTTAAATAGTCGATAGCTTCTTGAATCTCTTTATCTTCAATAACAATTTCAATTTTTTTAACTTCTATCCCTTTGTATTCGGGTAGTTCGAATTTAGGTAACACTGCCACCTTAGCGGTATAGATTAATTTATCTTCAGTATTCTCTTTAATATCAATACCTTCGGCAGGCCCTAATAGTTCTAGATCTTCTTTCTCTATAGCCTGAGCAAAACTGTCTTTTACAGCTAATGATAAAGATTCCTCACGAATTTTTTCAGGACCAAGTGTTTTTCTTACAACATCGGAAGGAACTTTCCCCTTTCTAAACCCTTTAACTTCTAAATCGGCTCCGAGATTTTTCTCGGCCTGATCCACATACTTTAAAAGCTCTTTAGAAGAAAGCTCTACTTCTAATTCAACTTCCGAATCTTTTAATTGATTGGTTTTAATTTCCATATTATTCTTTGTCTTTTTCTTCAGTTTTTTCTTCTTTAACTTCTTTGGCTGGAGTTTTAACTTGAGATTCTTCTTGTTCTTCTTTTGGTTTTTTACTATTCATGGCTTCTTCCATTTCTTTCATTTCTGCTTCTTCAGATGTCATATTAGAACCAGGAGATCTTACATCAATCTTCCAACTAGTTAATTTAGCAGCTAACCTAACATTCTGTCCCTTTTTACCAATGGCCAATGAGAACTGATCGTCAGCGACTTCAGCAAGTGCATGTCTTCTTGCTTCATTAACAACTCTTACGTCGAGAATCTTTGCTGGGGATAGTGCATTGGCGATGAAGCTTTCGATATCCTCAGTCCATTCAATAATATCAATCTTTTCTCCGCCAAGTTCATTGATTACTGTCTGGACACGTACACCTTTCTGTCCGACTAATGAGCCGACTGGGTCTACGCCTTCTTCATAAGATACAGCAGCAACCTTAGATCGTGAACCTGCTTCCCTGGCAATATATTTTAATTCAACAGTTCCTGTCTCAATTTCAGGTACTTCAAATTCAAATAATTTCAAAATAAATTTAGGGTGTGATCGAGAGAGTAAAATAACTGGCCCCCTCGGACTCTCTTCAACTTTTAAAACCATAAATCTCAGTCTCTGCCCGATACTGTAATTATCTACATATATTTGTTCAGCTGGAAACAAAATACCATTTGTTCTCCCAAGATCTACAAATACAACTCTCCCTTCTCTTCTTTGAATAATCCCACTTACAACTTCTCCTTCTTTGTCTTTGAATTCATCGAAGATAGCATTCTTTTCAATCTCTCTTAATCTTTGGATAACAACCTGCTTAGCAGTTTGAGCTGCGATTCTTCCAAAATCAGTATGTGGCTCAAGTTGGGTTACAACTTCATCTCCAACCTCAAGCTTAGAATCTTTTTTATTAGCTTCTTCGAATAGAAGGTGTTTCTCTTCGTTATATTTAATCTTTATTTCTCCTTCTTCATTCTCAATCTTTTCTTCTGCAATTTCATCCTTGAGAATTGGGTTAATAAGAAAACCTTCATCATCAACATCTTCAACTACATAATGGACTTGGGTCAATTCTAACTTACCGGATTCTGTATCCAGTTTTGCTCTGATGATTTGACCTTTCTGGCCGTAGTCTTTCTTGTACGCAGCAGCAATGGCTGCTTCGATTGTTTCTATAATTTTTTCTTCGGGAATACCCTTTTCTTCCGCAATCTGTCTGATTGCCAATGAGAATTGTTTTATATCAAACATAGTTTATCTATAAAGAAATGCCCGGCTTGATAGCGGACATATCCTTCATTACTAATCGTTAGTAACTATTATATTAAATTGGGGATATTTGTCAAGTATTAGGATTTTATGCTTGTTTATTATATTGCAAAATTTTAGAAATAATTCGAAGGATCTTTTTTGACTTAACGTCAACATAATTTTTTAGCAAAACTACCGCTTTACAAGTTGTCAACAAAAAGGTCGACTTATCCACATTTTATCCTCGACTTATTATCTTTACATTTAATAAGTTAAGAGTAGACATAGAGAAAAGGGTGGTTGTTGTGTTAAAATATATATAACTGAATGAGTAAAGACAAAGACAAAAATTTAAAGGGAAAGGAGCTGCAGGCAAAGTTAGAAGAGATTAAATTGCGTGGACAAGAAGACCATGCAAAAGATATTTCTAAGACAACGGGAGTTCCTTACGTAAATCTTAAGATTTCCCCTATTGATGCCGCAACTATTTTTATGATTTCGGAAGAAGATGCTCACAGGGGGAATATCGCCACATTCCAAAGAACCGGAGTTGCTTTAAAGGTAGCTGTTGAAGACCCAACTAATATAGAAGCAAAAGAGATTTTGGGAGGGTTAAAGAAAAGAGGCTATGAGATCGAACTATATATCACTTCCCCACTAGGTCTCGATTGGGCTTGGAAGAAATATGAAGAGAAGCAAGAAATCGAAGCTAAGACTTTGGGAAGAGTTGATATCGAGGTAGAAAAGATGGAGGCATTCCAAAAAGAAGTCGAAAATTTTGAAGAACTAAAACAAAAACTTACCAAGTTTTCTACTACAGAAATGTTTGGAATGGTAATCGCCGGAGCTCTTAAAATGGGAGCTTCCGACCTTCACTTTGAACCGGAAGAGAAACAAACACGTTTAAGATATAGAATTGATGGTATTCTTCAAGATGTTATAGATATTAATCCTGATAATTATAAAAAATTATTGTCTCGAATAAAACTCACTTCCGGATTAATGATAAACATTACCCAGACAGCTCAAGATGGAAGATTTACAATTAGACTTAAAGAAGTAGATATTGAAGTTCGTGTTTCTGTTCTACCAGGTGCATATGGAGAAACCATTGTTATGCGTATCTTGGATCCAAGATCAATAAAGGCAAATATTGAAGAATTAGGATTTAGACCAGATGTGGAAGCATTAATTAAGAAACAACTAGATAAAGCTGCAGGAGCTGTACTAATGACTGGACCTACGGGATCTGGTAAGACAACGTCACTTTACGCATTCCTTAACTATCTAAATGAAGAAGGTATAAAAATTATCACAATTGAAAACCCTATCGAATATCATATTAAGGGAATTTCACAGACACAGATTAACAAAGCTAAAGATTATACATTCGCTAATGGCTTGAGGGCAATTGTACGACAAGACCCTGATGTTATCCTTGTCGGTGAAATTAGAGATAGAGAAACCGCTGAAATTGCAATGAATGCATCATTGACTGGGCACATCGTCCTTTCAACACTTCACACTAACGATGCTGCGGGTTCTCTCCCCCGTCTAATTAACCTGGGAGTGGATCCAGTTATCATCGCACCGGCTATAACAACAGCAATGGCACAGAGATTAGTAAGAAAGTTGTGTGAATCATGCAAAGTGAAATCGAAAGTCACAGGAGAAGATTTAGCTAAACTACAAGAATATTTGAAAGACCTCCCTCCTGGGATAGAACTTCCTGAATTGAATGAAAACATTGAAATATATTACCCAAAACCAGACGGTTGCCCCGAATGTAACGGAATGGGATACAAAGGAAGGATAGCTGTTTTGGAAGTTATGCTAGTTGATGATGAAATGGAGCAATTAATATTAAGTAGGCCAGCTATTTCAGAGATAAAAGCTCTAGCTAAGAAAAAAGGTATGACAACCCTAGTGCAAGATGGATTTATGAAAGTACTCGATGGTGTTACATCAATAGAAGAAGTCGAGGAGGTAATTGGGTATTAAAAATTAAAAATCAAAAACCCGAGGCCGCGGGCAAACCCAGATCATGGGAAATACTGGGGCAGGATGAATCCGTGGAGTACCCCAGTCGGAACCGAGATATCCGACTAGAACAACATCCCTAAAAAAACGACCAGGTAAGGTTATTTAGTTACCCGCGGGCTCGGGGCTTTGATAGTGACTGACATCCTA
>SDBV01003172.1_pt1 | contig 24500 bp, 14 predicted proteins | sample 2277081 | NCBI WGS metagenome assembly SDBV01 (sample SAMN10402039, study PRJNA504765) | marine sediment metagenome | isolation source: marine sediment core GS10_PC15, 223 cmbsf | place: Arctic Ocean: Southern Knipovich Ridge | collected 2010 | reverse complement strand
TTCGCGGCCCATCTGGTCACGGCCCGATCGCTGGTCCAGTTGGCCTACGAGTTGGATCAGCAGTTGGGGTTGACCTTCTCGGGCGACTATCACGAAAACTGGCTGGGGATGGGCGAGAAGTATATCACGAGTGAGGACGGCACTTGGCACTATCTCCTGCCCGATGGCCGGCTGTATCGGCTGGGAAACACGGCCGCCTCGAGCGTGTTCGTGGCCCAGTTGGACGCCAGTTTCCATGCCGATCCGACACTGCTGCACGAAGCACGGCCCGGCGTGGAGGCTGCCCCCGAAGAGAACGCTACGCTGAGCATCTCGGGAGGTCAACTGACCATCGATCCGGTCGACGGGTTTGCCGGCTCGCTCCAGATTCGTGTGGGAGTGAGCGACGGGATCGATATGGTTTATGACCGGTTCACTGTCCAGGTAACCAACGCTATTCCGATTCTGGATCCGATCGGCGACCGGACGATCTCCCATCGGCAAGATGCGATGACCGTCGAGCTACTCGCCACGGATGCCGACGGCGATGATCTTACGTATTTGGCCCAAGTCGATCAGGGCGACGCCACGGTAAGCCTCGATGGGAATCTGCTCTTGATCGATCCGGCCGACGGTTTCGCCGGATCGTTGACCATAACGGCCCTGGCCAGCGACGGGATCGACAGCGCCAGCGAGACGTTCACCGTCACCGTGACCAACGCGGCGCCCGTGCTCGATCCGATCGGCAACCGCACGATGCCGCATACGCAAGACACCATGACGGTCACCCTGGGGGCAACCGATGCCGATGGCGATCAAGTCACTCTCGCCGCCGAATTGGTCCAAATCGACTCGCTTGCCCAGCAGGCCTACAACCTGGACCAGCAACTGGGGCTGACGTCCTCGGGCGATTACCACGAAAACTGGCTAGGAGCGGGGGAAAAATATCTTCAAAACGGCTACGGCGACTGGTACTACATCTTACCCGACGGCCGGTTGTATCGGCTCGGCGGCAGCCTCGAGTCCAGTACGCTTCTGGCCACGCTGGATCCGACGTTCCACACCGATCCGACGCGGTTGTACGAGGCCCAGCCGACCATGGACGCAGCCGCCGCAACTGCCACGCTGAGCCTTCAAGGCAATCAGTTGACGATCGATCCGGTCGACGGATTCACCGGGCAGTTCGAAGTCCGCGTTACGGCAACCGACGGGATCGGCACGGTCGGCGAAACGTTCACGGTCTCGGTGACCAACGCCGCGCCCGTGCTGCAACCGATCGTCGATCGGACCATGCCGCACACTCAGGACACCCTGGCTATCGTGCTGGCGGCATCCGACGCCGACGGCGATCTGCTGACACTCACGGCAAGCATCGCCGCGCCCGGACGCGATCATGCAATCGCCAGCATCACCGGCAACGTGTTGACGATCGATCCGGCCGACGGATTCGCCGGAACGTTGGAGATCCTGGTCACCGCCAGTGACGCCATGGCCTCGGTCGACCAAAGGTTCAGCGTATCGGTAACCAATGCGGCTCCCGTGTTGCAGCCGGTCGCCGACCGCGCCATGCCCCATAGCCAAGATACGTTGACCGTGTTGCTCGACGCCACCGACGCCGACGGCGATCCCATCGTCCTTGCGGCCGAGATGCTGTCGAGTGATCCGCTGGCCCAACAGGCATACGACCTGGACCGGCAACTAGGCTTGTATTTTGGAGGCAGCTACTACGAAAACTGGTTGGGAATGGGAGAGAAGTTTCTCCGAGGTAATGACGCCACGTGGTACTATATCCTGTCCGACGGAGAACTGTATCGCTGGAACGGGGGCGCGGCTGCCGACACGCTGATGGGAACGCTCAGTGGCGCATACCACGCCGATCCGACCCTGCTGCACAACGCCCGGCTGCCCGAGCCGTCGTCCGGGCCCGAGTATGTCACGCTGACGCTCGTGGGTAATGCTCTGACGATCGATCCGGCCGACGGGTTTGCCGGCGAGTGTTGGGTGGCCGTGACGGCCGGCGACGGGATCGCCACCACGCGGCAGACGTTTGCCCTCTCGGTGACCAATGCGGCGCCCGTGCTGCAGCCGATCGGCGATCGCACCATTTCGCACACCCAAGACACGCTGAGCATCGAACTAGTCGCGGAAAACGCCGACGGCGATCCGTTGACCTACACGGCCCGACTCGACCGGGGACTGGGGATCATCAGTCTGACGGACAACGTGCTGCTGATCGATCCGGGCCCTGTCACCGACGACAACGGGTTCACCGGCCAGTTGCAGGTTTCGGTGACGGTTACCGACGGCGTCCAGGTCGCGGCCGAGACGTTCACCGTTTCGGTGGTCAACACGGCCCCCGTGTTCCAGCCGATCGGCTATCGCACGATCTCGCACACGCAAGACACGCTGACGATCCCGCTGCTGGCCACCGATGGCGACGGCGATCCGCTGACCTATACGGCCGAAATGTTCGGTGCCTCAGAGGATCAGGTGGCCTGGAGTCTGGTGGACAACGTGCTGGTGATCGATCCGGCCCCAATTACCGACAACGGGGGGTTTATCGGGTGGTTCAACATGTTTGTGAGCGTCAGCGATGGGGCGGCCACGGTCTCCCAGCAGTTTGGTGTCTCGGTCACCAACGCCGCGCCGGTCTTGGACTTGCCGGGCAACCTCGCCATGCCGCACACCCAGGATGTGCTCAGCGTCGAGCTAACGGCCTACGATGCCGACGGTGACGACGTGAGCTATACGGCCCGGCTGGAACAGGGCAATGCGGTGGTGGGTTTGGTCGATAATCTCTTGACGATCGACCCGGCCGACGGTTACGCCGGCAATGTGTGGATCTCGGTGACCGCCAGCGACGGGATTGCGACGGTCAGCCGCTGGCTCGCCGTGTCGGTGATCAACCATGCCCCCGTGTTGACGCCCATCGGCAACCAGGTCATGCCGCACACGCAGGACACGATCAGTCTGGACGTGGCGGCCAGCGATGCCGACGGCGATCCGGTGACCTACTCGGCGGAACTCCTGGGGGCCAGCCGGGACAAGGCCACCCTCGAACTGGTGGACAACCGCTTGGTAATCGACCCGATCGGCGGTTTCGCCGGAGATCTCTGGGCCTCGGTCACGGCCGACGACGGAATCGTCGCCACGGTGGAGACGTTCCGCATTACGGTCACCAATGCCGCGCCGGTGCTTCAGCCGATCGGCAGTCAGGCCATGTCCCATACGGAAGATACGATCTCGGTGGACATCGTCGCGACCGATGCTGACGGCGATCCGGTCGGCTACTCGGCGACCATTCTCGGTGCCGGCCAGGATCATGCCACCCTTCGCCTCGTGGGAAATCGGTTGACGATCGATCCGGTCGACGGTTTTGTCGGGCAACTGTGGGTTTCGGTGACGGCTACCGACGGGATTGCCACCGTCAGCCAGTACTTCAGCGTCTCGGTGACCAATGCGGCCCCGGTCCTTCAGGTCAGCGGCAATCGAGTCATACCGCATACGCAGGACACACTCTCGCTGGAGTTGACAGCCAGTGACGCCGACGGTGACAACGTGACGCTGGCCGCCCGGCTCGAACAGGGCAATGCGACCGTGCAACTGAGCGACAACCTGCTGCTGATCGATCCGGCGGATGGTTTCCTGGGCACGCTGCGGATCTCGGTCACCGCCACCGATGGAATCGACACCGTCAGTCAGTACGTCAGCGTCTCGGTGACCAATGCGGCCCCGGTCCTGGCGCCGATCGAACGCCAAGTCATGTCGCATACCCAGGATACACTCTCGCTGAACCTGACGGCCAGTGACGCCGACGGCGACGACGTGACGCTGGCCGCCCGGCTCGAATACGGCAATGCGACCGTGCAACTGAGCGACAACCTGCTGCTGATCGATCCGGCGGATGGTTTCCTGGGCACGCTGCGGATCTCGGTCACCGCCACCGATGGAATTGCGACGGTCAATCAGTACGTCAGTGTCTCGGTGATCAACGAAGCCCCGGTCCTGACACCGATCGGACGACAGGTCATGTCGCACACCGAAGACACCATGTCCGTCGAGTTGGCCGCCACGGACGCCGACGGCGATCCGCTGAGCTACTCGGCCACGTTGGTAGGTCCCAGTCGCGATTGGGCTACGCTGAGCATGGTCGACGACGTGCTCTTGATCGATCCGATGGACGGCTTTGCCGGGGAACTGAGCGTTTCCGTTGGGGCCAGCGATGGGATCGTCACCACCCGCCAGACGTTCAGCGTGGTGGTGACCAATACCTTGCCCGAGCTCGAACCGATCGGAAACTTCACCATCCCGCACACGCAAGACACGCTGACCGTACGACTCTCAGCGACCGACGCCGATTCCGATGCGCTGACCTACTCGGCCCGATTGGTTGACGGCGAGGCGAGGTTGAGTCTTGTCGACAATGTGCTTTCGATCGATCCGGCCACGGGTTTCGTCGGGAACGTGATCATCACGGTTGGTGTGGGCGATGGGATTGACGATGTGGCCCAGACTTTCCGGGTTTCCGTGACCAATGCGGCTCCCGTGCTGCAGCCCATCGGCAACCGGACCATGTCGCACACTCAAGACACGCTGACCATCCCGCTCTCAGCCACCGACGCCGACTCCGACGGATTGACCTACTCGGCTGAGATCCTTGGCGGTGGCCAAGGCAATGCGAGGGTCGACGTCGTCGGGGACGTGCTTTCCATCGATCCGGTGGACGGTTTTGTGGGCGCTTTCTGGGTCTCGGTCCGCATCAGCGACGGGATCGCCGACGTCGGTGAAACCTTCCAGGTGTCGGTCACCAACGAGGCTCCGGTGCTGGCGCCGATTGCCCGGCAGTTCATGCCGCACACCCAAGACACGCTCACCGTCGAGCTGGCGGCCGACGACGCCGACGGCGATCGCGTGACCTACTCGGCCGCGCTGTTGGGGTCCAGCCAAGATTACGCCAACGTGACGCTCGACGGCAATCGGCTGGTGATCGACCCGATCGACGGTTTTGCCGGAGCGCTTCGCGTGTCGGTCGCGGCCGACGATGCAATCGTTACGACCTATGGCACGTTCACTGTGGTGGTGACCAATATGAGCCCCATACTCGCGCCGATCGGCCACCACACGATCTCGCACACCCAAGACGAACTCGTTCTGGAGTTGACGGCCACCGACGCCGACGGCGATGACTTGACCTATACGGCCCGAGTGGTCGAGGGCGACGCTACGGTGAGCCTGGTCAACAACTCGCTGACGATCGATCCGGCCGACGGATTTGCCGGGGATCTAAGGGTGACGGTGACGACCAGCGACGGGATTGCCATCGACGGCGAGCTGTTCCGAGTCTCGGTCACCAATGCGGCCCCCGTGTTGACGCCGATCGGCTACCGTAGCATGTCGCACACGCAGGACACACTCTCGCTGGAACTGACAGCCAGTGACGCCGACGGTGACGACCTGACCTACACGGCCCGGCTGGTCGAAGGTAATGCTACGGTGAGTCTGGTCAACAATTCGCTGACGATCGACCCGGCCGACGGATTCGCCGGCTATCTTCAGGTGGTCGTGACGACCAGCGACGGGATCACCAGCGACGCCGAGACGTTCCGCGTTTCGGTAACCAATGCGGCTCCCGTATTGGGCACGATCGGCTACCGTAGCATGTCGCACACGCAGGACGTACTGAGCATCGAGCTTTCGGCCACCGACGCCGACGGCGACGACCTGACCTACACGGCCCGGCTGGTCGAAGGCAACGCTACGGTGAGCCTGGTCAACAACGTGCTCACGATCGATCCGGCCGACGGATTCGCCGGCGAGCTTCGCGTTGCGGTGACGACCAGCGACGGGATCACCAGCGACGCCGAGACCTTCGGTGTCACGGTCACGAATGCGGCTCCCGTGTTGGGCACGATCGGCCATCGGACCATGTCGCACACGCAGGACATATTGAATATCGGGCTTTCGGCGACCGATGCCGACGGAGATGATCTGACCTACTCGGCTCGACTGGTCCAAGGCGAGGGCAATGTAAGCCTCTCGGGCAATGTCCTGACGGTGGATCCGGCCGACGGATTCGCCGGCCATCTTTGGGTGGCCGTGACAACCAGCGACGGGATCGTCAGCGACGCCGAGACGTTCCGCGTCACGGTCACCAATGCGGGGCCCGTGTTGCAATCGATCGGTGAGCGTAGCATGTCGCATAACCAGGACGTGATGAGCATCGAGCTGGCGGCGACCGACGCCGACGGCGATCCGCTGACCTTCTCGGCCCAACTTCTCAATGCGGCCGGATCGGCCCAGACGGCTTACCAGGTGGACCAGGAGTTCGGATTGTCTTCGCTGGGAAACAATTACGACAATTCCCGGGGGCTGGGTGAAAAGTATCTCCGCGGCAGCGATGGAACATGGTACTACATCCTGGGCGACGGTGGGCTCTATCGCTACGGCGGGAGCATCGCCGACAGCGAACAGGTGGCCATGCTGGATGCCGCGTACCATGCCGACCCGACCCTGCTGTCTGATGCGCAGCCGGTTGCCGCGGCTGCCGGGGACAGTGCGACCGTAAGTATCGTCGGCAATATGCTGACCATCGACCCGGCAGACGGGTTCGCCGGCGACTTTCAAGTGCGGGTGGCCGTGAGCGACGGAATCACCATGGCCGACGAGACGTTCACCGTGACCGTGACGAACTCCACGCCCGTGCTGGCACGGATCGCCGATCAGAGCATGTCGCACGTGCAAGACACGATCATCGTCGATCTGGCCGCGGAAGATGCCGACGGCGACGAACTGTTCTTCGTGGCGGCGGTCCTCGGCGACGCTGCGGCTCATGCCACCGCGACTCTTGTCGGCACCCGGCTGACGATCGATCCGGTCGACGGATTCTCCGGCGAGTTCCAAGTCGGTGTGGCCGTCGGTGATGGGATCAGCTCGGACGCCCAGACGTTCACCGTGACGGTCACCAACTCCGCACCCGTGCTGGACCCGATCGGCGATCGCACCATCTCGCACACCCAAGATGTGATCATGATCGTGCTCTCGGCCAGTGACGCCGACGGCGATCCGTTGACCTATTCGGCGACGCTCAATCAGGAGTACGTGGTGGACGGGGCCATTAGTCACGAGGGTGACGTCGATTGGTTCCGATTCGACGCAATTGCCGGGAAGACCTACAGTATTCACAACGAATTGAACAACCTACCCGGCTCGCTGTTGGTGCTGTACGATCAGGACGGTGTCACGTCGCTTGCCCGGGATGACGATCGGGGGACCGGGCAAAACTCGAGCCTCGCGTTTACGCCGCAAGCCGACGGGACGTACTACCTGGCCGTCGCATCGCACGACGGGTTGGGTCTGGGTCAGTATCGAGCCCACTTCGCCGTCGAGAACACGGCCCCCATGCTTCAGCCTATCGGCGACCAAACACTTGCCGACTCCACCAGCGTTTTGGACCTTACCCTAGCAGCAACCGACGCCGATGGCGATGCGTTGACCTACTCGGCCAAGGTCTTGACGCCCGATGGGGACAAAGCCGACGTGACCGTCGAAGGGAACCGGCTGTTGATCGATCCGGCTGAAATATTTTTCAGCGGGTTCGTGGGGCAGTTTCGCGTCTTGGTTTCGGCCAGCGATCGGGTGACCACCGTCGGCGAGACGTTCCTGGTCTCGGTCACCGGCACGGCCCCGGCGTCCGCGAGCCTTGGCGGGATGAGCTTCGATGGCCGCCAGATGATCCTCCAGGGAACCGGCGCCGACGACACGTTCACCTTCGACGCGGCCGCACATCGAGTGACCGTCAACGGCATCAGCTACATGTTCGATCCGACACAGGTCGAGTCGATTTCGTTCGATGGTGGGTTAGGACATGATTCGGCAGAGATACTGGGAACCGCGGGTGACGAGACCCTGCGCGCCGAGCCGAACCGGGCCGTGTTCAGCGGGACCGATTATCGACTTGAAGTGGTCAATGTGGACCAACTCGCCGTCTTTGGCGGCGGTGGACAAGACGCGGCCGAGATGTACGACTCGCCGGGCGACGACCTGTTCGTGGGCAAGGCCGACTACGCAGGGCTCTCCGGCGACGGGTTCGCCATTCACGTTCAGGACTTCAGCACCGTGAGCGCCTTTGCCACGGCCGGCGGAGATGACACGGTCAAGTTTTACGATTCGGTGGGCAACGATCTGTTCCTGGCGACGGCCAATTACGGCGGGCTGTCGGGGGCCGGGTTTGCCCTGCATACGGCCGGATTCGAAGCCGTGCATGCCTTCGCCTCGGCCGGCGGCTACGATACGGCGAAACTCTACGACTCGGCCGGCGACGACACCTTCTACGCCACGCCCGACGACGCGGCGCTATACGGCGAGGGTTTCTACAACCGGGCCAAAGGTTTCGAGGGTGTGCACGCCTATGCGACCTCCGGTGGCCGCGACGTGGCCCAACTGTTCGACTCGGCGGGCGACGAAATCTTCTACGGAACGGCCGTCGAAGGCGGGATGATCGGCGAGGGATTCTTCAATCGGGCCAAACATTTCGAAGAAGTTCGCGGCTACGCCGATCAAGGTGGCTTCGACGTGGCCAAACTGTACGACTCGCCCGGTGACGATAACTTTGTCGCCACGCCCACGCAAGCCACTCTCTCCGGTGAAGGGTTCCGTCATCAGGTGAATAACTTCGACGGGGTCCACGCTTACGGAACGGCCGGCGGCTATGACGTGGCCAAGTTGTACGACTCGGCCGGGGACGATCTGTTCTACGGCGACGCCCAGGAAGGCGCCCTGTTCAACTCGGGTGGGTATTACAACCGGGCCAAGTATTTCGAGGGCGTTCATGCCTACGCAACCGCCGGCGGCAACGATCGGGCCGAGTTGTTCGACTCGGCCGGCGACGATACGTTCGTGGCCACCGACACCGAAGGAGCCCTGTTCGGCAGCGGTTTCTACAATCGGGCCAAACACTTCGAAGAGGTCAACGCCACCGCCACCGGCGGCGGCCATGACGTGGCCGAGATGTTCGACTCCCCCGGCGATGATACGTTCGTCGCCACACCCAACGAGGCCGTCTTCTCCGGCGAGACGTTCTTCGCCCGGGCCAAATACTTCGATCAAGTCAACGCCCACGCCACCCGCGGCGGCTACGACGTAGCCAAGCTGTTCGACTCGGCCGGCGACGACGTGTTTACCGGCTCGTACAGCGAAAGCGTGCTCTCGGGCAGCCGCTTCTCGAATCGGGCCGAATCGTTCGAGGGCGTCTACGCCTACGCGATCAACGGCGGCGAGGACTCGGCCGAACTGTTCGACTCGGTCGGAAACGACTACTTCGAAGCCGTCGACCGGTGCGCCCGGATGGACTACGGCGACCGCTTCGTCTCGGCGTTGGATTTCTCCTGGGTCAACGCCATAGCCGCGCAAGGCGGTCGCGACACGCGCGACGTCCACGCCATCGATTTCATCCTCGAGACGCCGGGCGATCTCTGGCTAGGATCCTAGTAGGTCAGGGCTGGGCCTGACGGATCTTCTGAAGACTCAGGGTGCCATGGGCGGCTTGCCCGCCCTTGTCCGACCAAGGCATCCACGCCAGCAGGCAGCACTGGTGGGCAAGCCACCAGTGGCACCGGGCGACGCAATCTCTTCAATCAAACCCCACAAATCCCGGGTTCAGATCTTCCCTGGTTTGAAAAATCGGTTATCCTGGTGCAAAGCCCCGATCTTCCCAAGGAGAGTATTCGCCGAACCCGTACGACAACCTCGTTCCCACGCAGAGCGTGGGAACGAGAGGATGAATCCCATTTGACAAATGGGGTCGATTCTTGAAACGCGACACGGCTCCAAGGCATGGGGGGGCAGGCCGTGATTCGCGAGATTCCTTTCGTCGTCTCCCTTGGGTGGATAGAGGAAACTAACCCCACTAACCCCAGATCGGCCAGTTTGGTATTGGCGGGTGGCGGGTAATCGCTATGATAGGGCCGTAACCCTGGAGAAAACGCCTTGAAGATTCGCAGTTCGTTCCTGACAAAACTCATCGTCGCCACTTTCACTTGGTGCATGCGATTATTGTTCTGCACCCTGCGGCGCGAGTTTCGCGAAAAAACACCCGGAACCAATCCCTACGGCGCGTTAGGCGACCGGCGGTTTCTCTATTGCGTGTGGCACGATTCCATCGTCGTGCCTATCTTCGCCGGTCGGCATACTTACACCTCCGCGTTGGTGAGTCGACACCAGGATGGCTCCTACATTGCGGGCATCCTGAAAAGGGTCGGCATGTCAAGCGTTCGAGGCTCGACCAAACACGGCGGGGCGAGTGCCGTTCGACAGATGATGACCACGGCCAAAGACAAGCATATCGTGATTACACCGGACGGTCCTCGCGGTCCCCGCCGGAAGATGCAAAGTGGGATCGTCTTTCTGGCGTCCCACACAGGTCGGGCCATCGTTCCAACGGCTTATGCCTGCATCCGATCATGGAGAATCAAGGGGAGTTGGACCGATCTGATGATCCCCAAGCCGCTGACCAAGATCTTCCTCATGGGCGGCAATCCGGTCGAGGTTCCCCCCGATCTCTCACGCGAGGAAGTCGTCCGCTACACGGCCTTGGTCCAAGACGAAATGGATCGGCTGAACGCCGAAGTAGAACGGATGGCCGCATCGTCCGGCCAGACCCCAGTTTCCTCTGGGCCGCGATGGAAATCCTGCGAAACTACCGAGTGCGAGGCGTCTGGGCCGCAGGCCGAGCACACAACTCGGACTTGGTGAAATGCACCATTACGATCCGGTAGTCATTCAGTGGGTCGGGCGATCGGTTGCGAAATTTCGGATGGAAGTCGAGAAACCCCCTTGACGCCTTCAGAAACGGCTCCGTCCGACAGACTTGGAATCCGTGCTGCTGCATCTGGTCGACCATTTCCCGATAGTGGTTGCTGATCGGCCCATCGTACGGGGAATGATAGACCCATACGGCCCGGTCGGCGGCGGCGAGCATCCGATCGCGAACCGGTCGGTAGTTGGCGTCCAGACGATAGAGAATCGCCTGGGGATCGTAAGCCGGATCGTACTGCTGCGGCATCCGGCAGAGGTTCTTTCCGTACTCGTCTTGCAAGTAGAAGAACACGGGATTCGAATCGGAAATCACCAGCGACTCCGGCGACCGGCTTTGGATTTGCTTAACCACGGCTTCGGTCGGATCGAGCCAACGATAGGCCGACCAGCCGTCGCGGCGGAGCATGTTGACGGCCGAGCCGGCAGCAACCAGCAGAACCGACGTGACCAGCCCATAACGGGCCATCGCCATCCAACGCGAACGATCGGTGGTCTCGCTGAGCGCAATACCCAGCGTGACGGCAAGGAAGGGCGACACGATCAGCAGCCGTTTCGGACCGATGGCCCCCGTCTGAAGCAGTGCACCGAGGACAACCACGCAGACCAGCAACGGAATCCAGCCTTGCCGAAAGTGTGCCGGAATCAGCACCAGCAGCAGGACACACTCGACGGCCACGGGCACGGAGATCCAGAAGTTCATCGGGATCGAGAATTCGCCGGCGAAAAGGGCGTACAGCGACAGGCCCGCGTAGCTGAACGACATCGGGCGAACCGAAGTGTCCAACTGTCGCAGGAACGTGGCGATCCAGGGTGCGAACAGCAAGACAATCAGCACCCAGCCGAGCACCAGATCGATGACGATTTGTCGCCGCCGGGTCGCACTGCACAGACCGACCACCAGATGGACGAAGAAGAACACCGGAGCCGAATAGTTCGTGTACCACAAACAGGCCCCCGTGAGGGCATACGGCAAGGTCAGCAAGACCCTCGACTTCATCCCGGCCGGCGATTCTTCACCCGGCGGGCAAGCCGCCTCTCGAATGCGTAGGAAAAAGAAGAAGTTCCACACGGCCAGCAGGGCATACAACGAGTACCAGCGGAACGCCGCCGGAATCGTCCAATGATAGGGCATCAGAAACAGGGCCGCCATGGCGAACCACGCGCCGCGCCGGCCGGCCAACCGTCGGGTGACCAGAAACAGTCCGGGAATCATCAACAACCAGCACAAAACCGGCAAGGACCGCAACAACCAAAGCCGATGGCCGGCCACACCGATCCAGCAATGCAGGATCACGTCGGCCAGGGGCGGATCTTCGTGGAAGTTCGCCAGCATCAGGTCGAACATCTCGCCCAGCGGCTTCTTGCTTAGATAGAAACCGTTTGCCTCGTCTTCACAGATGCTCATCGTGCACGCATTAGCCAACAGCATCGCCGTGGCGAGGACCCCCAGAGCGATCACAACCGCCTTGCGCTTTGCCCACGCCGAGCGATCATCTCTCGAAGCTTCACAATCGGTGGACATTTTGCGTTTGCTCCATGGCGGAAAGCCCCCAAGAACGAGTGGACCCGCATGCTGTCATCGGCAGCAGGGGCCCGCCCGACAAAGTGGCCCGAGAGTTTGGCAAAACCGACCTCCAACGTCAACCCCAAGTGACCATCGGGCCGCTGGCGGGGTGCAAACCTGGAAGCAAGCCGTGATCACTGATTAGCGGCGATTCTTCACAAGTGCGCCACGGCCGTGTGAAGTTGCAGAAGCGACCCCCAATTCAACGGCCCGCTAGACAACGGCCGATCGATCACCGCTCCCTAATCACTGATCACGGCCCGACCTCCGTTTTCACCGTCTTTTGTCTTAGTGTCCCCCCATCGGATAGGTCGATCCTCTCGACTGAACCGATTTGCGTCGCCGGGATGCAAGCGACCCGCTTGACCTTCTTGGCCGATTTCTTCATTTTCTTGTGGACGGATTCTCCTCGGCGGCCATTAGTAGTGTGTCGATGTCACAGCAGCCCGAACAACCTGACGATGCCCAACTGGTGCAGCGGACCCTCGGCGGCGACCGTACGGCCTTCGAATGCCTGTACGACCGCCACGCCCGACGGGTCCGCGCGGTGGTGGCCGGTGCTGCTGCGGATCGTTCGGCCGTGGACGACCTGACGCAAGAGTGCTTCTTACGGGCGTATCGCAAGCTCGACCAACTGTACCCGCACGAGCATTTTGGACCATGGCTGGTGGGAATCGCACGCCGGGTTGCCCGCGAGAAACGTCGCAGCCTGTTTCGGGATCGGCACCGCTTCGTGGGCGCCGAACCCTCCGACGGCGTAGAGGCGCCGACTGACCGGCCGGCGAAGCGGGACTCGATCGAGTTGCAGGAGGATCTCGAAATCGTGTTGGATCGGGTCCGCCGGTTGCCCGAGCCCCAACGGGTGGCGATCGAGTTGTTCTTCCTGGAAGAGTGCAACGCAGAAGAGACGGCCAAGGTGCTGGGGATGTCACGGTCCGGTGTGTACGCCCTGTTGAAGCGGGCGTGCCGCAGTGTGGCCAAATCGATCGAACGTGGAACTCCTGTCAAAGAGTGAGAATCATGGGTTGCCTGACACACGAGCAAATCCTTCTGCAAGTTCTCGGCCTACAACAGGACGCACAGGCATCAGACCATCTGCGGACGTGCCGCTCCTGTCGCGAGCAGGTAGAAACCTATCGAACACTACCCGAACGGTTCGCCGCCCGGCATACGCGGGAAAAGCCGGATCACGAGGCGGCCAAGGAGCGACTGCTGGCGGCGCTGCCCGATCCGTATTCCTCACCGCCGACCGGCTCGCCAGTGGGCCTTGTACAATCCCGGTATCGAAGAACACGTTTAGGAGGCTTGGTCATGAGACACCGATTTGCATTGGGCGGGACAATCGTCGCGAGCGTTGCGCTGTTGCTGGGTTGGATCCTGCTGTCGCCGAGTCCGCTGTCGGCGATGGAACAAACGGCCGAAGCGGTCCGGAAGGTGAAGTCCTTTCAATTTGACAGCGAGCGGGTGTACTCCGGGCCGCCTGGTTCCGAGATACGTAAGATGTGGCGATCCGGGCAGCGTAGTTCCGAAATACGTAGGATGTGGCTATCCAGCCAGAGTAGTTCCAAGAGATATAGGATATATTGGTCCGCGGGCCATGTTCGCGGGGAGAGGCTCGACGGTGACAAGATTATCTCGGTGACCATCTACTACCCCGACGAATCGGAGCTGGCGATCCAAAATCAACGAAAGACATACGTCCGTACCAAAGTCCCTAAGGGTGCATTTTCGCCGTTGGACTTCGTTACTTCGTTGATGAAAGTGTCGGGGGAAGCGGACGAAGACCTCGGCTCCAAGCAGATCGGCCAAATCGAGGCTCGCGGGTTTCGTATCAGCGCGGAGAAGTTGGATCCCACCGGATCTGGCGGCCACACTGCGGCCGTATGGGTCGATCCCAAGTCCAAGCTGCCAATTCTTGTAGAAATCAAAATAGGCTCGTCGCATGTCCAGCGCATCGAGAACTTCCGGTGGGACGTAACCCTGAGTCCCGAACTGTTCAACCCACAGTTGCCGGCCGACTACATCGATGTAACGCCCGCTCCGGCGGATTCGAACGAACAAGTTGCCGAGATCGTCACCGCACTGAGAACGTACGCGGAGGTCGCTGACGGCCGCTATCCCACGAGGATCGATTCTTCCCTGTCGAATGTCAAGAGTCAGTTGAGAGCCCAGCTTGGCTTTCCCATGAACTCCTGGTCTCCTGAGCAGGAGGGTTACGCTCGCTACTGCAAGGCAGTTTTGGGATTCGATACCATCGGCAAGATCCAGCGGGAGAATCTCCACTTCGGCTACTTCGGCCAGAGCGTTGGCCTCAAGGACGTCGCGAAAGTCTTAATGCATTGGGAACGCGACGTCGGAAACTATCGCGTCATCTATGGCGATCTGAAATCGGAGACCGTCACCGAATTCCAGCTCCGCGAGCTTCTGCAACAGAACTGACCGTGACCACTAATCATTGCTCGCCGCCTGTCCCCAACCTCGCTCCTGTAGATATTGGTGGAAGACTTGTTGGGAGCGGCTGTGGGGGGATAGGTCGAAATGGACTTCGATCGTGCGGCCGTGTTGTTTCCACCATCGGCGGCCGGGCTTGGTTTCGATTAGTTGCAGGATCGTGCGGGCATGTTGAAAGCGGGGCGGGAGATGCGGTCGGAGTTCCTTGGGTATCGGGCCGTCGAAACCGAATCGGGGCCAGGTGTAATATCCGTTCTCGTCGGCGCGGCGGCCGGCCAGCGTCTCGATCCGAGCGATGCCCAGACGACGTGCGTTTTCGATTTGCCGGTGGAAGATCTTCAGACCCAGTCCTTTGCGTTGCAGGCGCTTGGCGTGAACGTGGAAGCGGTCGTTGACGATCACCAGCCGGCCCTCGATGCGGCGAATGATCTGGATCGTGCGATAGCGCGCGGCGATCGGGTCGCTCGTGTCCAGGTAGAGTCCGTCATGGTAGGTGCCCACGTGGACATGGGCCGCATCGGGCGCGCCGGCCAAACCGGCGTAATGCCGCGGCGCGAGCTCGTGGTCGAAGAGCCGCCCGGCGATCCGTTCAATCGCCCGTTCTTCCCGCCAGTAGAAGAAGACCTCGGCCCGGCTGCGTAGTGGCGATGGCATCCGTAAAGTCCATCCCGCTGGAGTGTAAAGAAGGGTCAAATAGAGAAGCTACAACGAGTTTACCGACCGGCGGTGACAACAGTCTGTCACCCCGGCACGAATTGACCGCAAAAACGGCCCGGGGGGTGACAACTAGTTGTCACTCCATGAGCCGCTCTTGGCTGAGCGGGCCACGTGTTGCCGCCTTAGAAACTGAGCAGGCTGCCGATGAGACCTCGGCTTTGGCCGGCCAGCATCACCGAGGAGAGTCCGGCTTCGACGAGGATTTGGCTGCGGATCATCATCGACGTCTCGGCGGCCACGTCGGTGTCGAAGATCTGGCTGAAGGCGGCCGAGAGGTTTTCTTCCATGCCGCCGAGCACGCGTTCGGCCGATCCGATCGTGTACTTCTCGAAGGCTCCGGCCCGGGTTCGCGCTTCGAGGACCTGACTACTGGCCTGATCGAGGATATCCATGGCCATGCCCGCGTCACCGTTGACGAGGTTGGCCGATCCTCCACTGAGCAGGCTGTTGAGCCGTCCGGCCGAGCCACCGAGCGTTGCCGAATTCACCGCAGGCAGAGCCAAGGTGGACGTCTGACTTACGTCGGACGAGAAGACGAAGGTCATGGCCCCGCCCGAGACGGTAATCGGGTCGGCCTGACCGGTGAACCCTTCGGCGAACTCGATGTCGGCCTGGAGCGTTCCGGTGCTGACTTGCACGGCGTTCCCTTCTCCGGTCATGGCCACGCCGTTGACGGTGGCCTCGACGTCGGTTCCGCTGGCCACTCCGTCGCCGACGTCGAACGTGCCTTCGATGGCCTCGACGGCCACCGTGGCGTCGGAACCGACGGCCGCACTGGAAAAGGTCAGGTCGTTGCCGTCGACCGAGGCGGTTACGCCGGTGCTTTCACTCGAAGCGTTGATGGCCGTGGCAACCTGATCGAGCGTGGTGCCGGCGGAGAATTCCAAAGCCACGGTCCCCTCGTCCCCGCTGACTAGCAGCGTGACGTCCTCATCGAGTGTGGCATCGGCGTCGGAGAAGCTGAGGCTGGCGGCGGTGGCGGCTTGAGTGACTTCGATGTCGAGCGTTTGCGTCTGGCCGCTGCCGTTGGCATGGACCTGCAAATCGGTCACTTGGTCCGAGTTGACGCCGTCGACATTATAGCCGGAACTGCCGTCGAGCAACTTCCTTCCGCCGTAGCTGGTCATACCCCCGATGCGATTGATCGCGTTGATCGCGGCGTCGGTTTCGATTTGCAGGGCGCCGCGTTCGGCATCGCTTAAGGTCCCGTCGGCCGAGCGAACAACGTTGCCTCGAATGGTGTTCAGCAGGCTGCTGACTTCGCTGAGTCCGGAGTCGGCCACATGGATCGCGCTTTGCGCACGAGCGGCGTTATCGCTGGCGGCGCGAATGGCTGTGATTTCCGCACGCAGGCTTTCGGCGGCAATCAGACCGGCCGGGTCGTCCGAGCCGGAATTGATCCGCTGCATGGTGCTCAGCCGGGTGGAACTGAGGTTCAACTGATTGAAAGACCGCAAAAGGTTATTCTGGGCCGTCAGATCGACGCCCGAGAGACTGCTGCCGATACGCATGGTCGAATCCTACCCCGCTGTAAACTCAAAGGTGCAACATCAATGAAGTGATCGTTCAAGCGGACGCTCACTACGCTATATACTTAAAGCATACCTTATTGCCGCAACACCTTGCCCGGCAACAGGTTACGGCCACGTGGAATCCGCCTTCGACCGATTGTGAGAGACGTCTTGGTTGGGCTCTTCTTGGTCGGGCTCTTCGGTGGCAAGTCGGTACTGAATCGTGTAGGCGAAGGGCTCATTTCGGCCTCGGGTCGCCTCGAAGCGGACGGCCGTCTTGTCGCCGAGCGTGAATTTCGCCGCCGGCCATGGGTTGGCCGAGACAATCTTGGCCCCCGACGGCAGCACGATCGTCTGGGAAAACTCGTTGGTGTCGTGACCGTAGCTGATGTCGGTGGAGTAGGTCCAAACGCCTCCCTCTTCGGTCACCGACTTGGGACACTGCACAGACCGGGTATAGCTGAATCGACGGCCCGGCATGACGGGGCGCGGCAGACGGACGTCGTAGCGGATGTGTCCGTTCGTCGACGACGTGGTCAACGACAACTCGCGCCCGTGGCGGTCAGTGAAACGAAGTCCTTCGGGGCCATGGAAGTTGAACCCCCGGACCAACGTGCCCTGACTGAGGAAAGACATCTCCGTGACGGCGGAACTACTACCGTCCGCCGCGAGAGTCACGCATCCGTCGCTCCTCAAGCTCCCGCCTTGGTTCATACTCCAGGGATCGTCCGCCCCGCTGACTTCGAGACCCTTGACGGCTCCGATCAGCGCGCAACCGCAGACCATCGCGACCCACCAGCCAGCCCGTTCCGGGCGGGACAGTCCTCGAAGCGGGCCTTGCAGGTTCTTGTCACCCTGGGAGGCGTCGTCGGTCGTCCAGTGGCCCAGTTCGAGTTGTTTGACGGCCTTGAGCACGCTGATCTTGTTGTTCATGACCCAGTACCACAGCTTTATGAGAATGGTTGTCTCAAAGAAGATCAGTAGCAGCAACCCGTAGAAGAGCAACGCCTTGGTGGACGAACTCTGCATAAAACTGAACATCGTGAACACAAACAGCCAGGAACACAGACACAAATAGAAGAACAGATACCGCTCCACTTTTCGCATTTTGGTCTCGAAGGCGCCGAGGGCCGTCTGCTTGGTTTCTTTCGCCTTTTCGGCATCGAAGGCCCCGTTTTCGGACAGGGCTTTTTTTAGGTCGTCCGGGTTATTCATCACTGGTTTCCTCCAAGTATTTGCGTAGGCGTTTTCGTGCGTAATGAAGCCGGGACTTAACCGTTCCGGCAGGGATTCTCAGGATTTCGGCGATTTCGGCCGTGTCGAACTCCTCCTGGTATCGCAGGGCGAGGATGGCCCGAGCGTCGCCCGGAAGGCGCTCTAGCGCCTCGGCCAGACTGGCATGTTGTGGCGGCGGATCCGACGCATCGTGTTGGGCATCTGGCGTTTGCTCTGAGTAAGCCTCTAGTGTTCGGCGTCGTCGCTGTTCGCGGCGGATGAGGTCGCGGCACTTGTTGCCGACGATCTGGTAGGCCCAGGTTCGAAAGGCGGCCGCGTCCTCCAGACGGTGCAGGCCCCGGCCGATACCTATCCAGGCTTCCTGCATCGCGTCCCAAGCGGCATTCTCGTCGCCGGTCAGCCGCCAGGCATGACGCCAGAGCCGCTCTTGCCATCGATCGACCAACTGCGCGTACGCTTCGGTGTCTCCTTGCTGGCATCGCAGCACCAGTAGTTCATCACAGATACGTTCGCGTCGGCTCATCGTTCTGTTGTTAGGTCGCCCGCCATGTCCGATCGGTTCAATGGATTATCGGAGAATTCCGGCCGATCGTTACAGCAGATGCCGGGCTTTGATTTCCAGATAGCGGTTGACCAGCGGGGCGGTCATTTGCTCGGGAAATACGTCCAAGGCGAGGACGCCCTTGCTTTGCAGGTCCCTCAGCACCTGATGGCGCCAGGAGAGGATGTCGGCCGCGGCTGCGGCAGGGTAGAGCTGTTCTTCGGTGGGATGCTCGACGTCGACTGCGTCGAACAGGCGCCGATCGCGTAACAATACACCCAGCGGCAAATGGCGGCCTACCAGGTTGCTGAGGTACTGATCGATTTGGCCCGCGTTCACCTCGTCGATGACGTTGGTAATCAGCACGACCAGCGAGCGACGGCGGCAATGCGACGCCACGTAGCGGAAGGCCAGGTCGTAGCGCGACTCGACCAGCTCGGGAAACCGGTCGAACGACGCGTGCAGCAGTCGATTCATTTGCCCCATGCCGGCGCGTGGAGGAAGGTAGCTGTGCACGGAATCGGAGAACGTGATCATGCCGACCGAATCGTTTTGCGACAGGGCCACGTAGCTGAGCATCAGCATGGCGTTGAGCCCGTGGTCCAGGAGGCTGAGTCCCTCCGCTTTGTTGGTCATCATCCGCCCGCAGTCCAACAGGAACACGATCCGCTGGCTCTGGCTCGATTGGAAGTCCTTGACGGTCAGCTTGCGACGTCGGGCGGTGGCACGCCAGTCGATATGTTTGTAGTTATCGTCGATCGTGTAATCCCGCAGCCGCTCGAACTCGTGGTCCTGTCCGATCTTCCGCGTGCGCCGCACACCCAGCAGGCTGAGCCGATTGGTTCGGGCGAAGGCGGCATATTGGCCGAGCTGTTGCATGTCGGGATAAACGTGCACAATCGTTTCGGCCGGGTAGTCGAGCAGCCGTTGCCAGAATCGCCAACGACTTTGTGCACGAAGGTAGACCCGGCTCAGCGAAAAGGCCCCGCGTCGACCGGCCCGAAGCACGTAGCTTAGCCGCAGTCGACTACGGGCGGGCAGATGTCGGGAGACTTCGGCCGGCTGCGGGTTCAACTCGCGCGGCACGCCGTCGCGAATGTCGAGGAAGAAGTCGCGGGGTGATTGATTCACGAGCGTCAACTCGACTCGATGCGGTTTCCTCAACGAGACGATCCGTCCGCAATGCCGCTCGGCCGAGATCGCTTTTCGCGCCGGCAGCGAGAATAGATCGATCACCAACGTCACGACCAGCAGCCCGTCGAAGAGCCAGAAGGTAATGCCGATCCATCGCCAGGCGGGCAGCGCCGCGATGGCGGCCGCGGCCAGTGTCGGCAGCAAGGCCAGGTAGATCAATCGCCTCTGCGGGTAGACCCGACCCCAGTGGGCCAGCGCGCCCAGCGGGGCGGCCAACAGCAGCAGTGCCAACAGGATTATCGCCAATTGGGTCACAGCCGGGGGACCTCCACCGAGCCGATCACTTCGCTCAGCAAGGCGTCGACCGAATGTCCCTCGACTTCGGCCTCGGCCGAGAGGATCACCCGATGACGCAGCACGGGCATGGCCAGGTCGACCACGTCGTCGGGCACGGCGTAGTCGCGTCCGCGGAACGTGGCCAAAGTGCGGGCGCCCTGAACCATCGCCAATCCGGCCCGGGGTGACGCGCCTAAGTGGAACTGGGGCCATTGGCGTGTCTGGCGGACCAGCGAGTTGATGTAGGCCAGCAGCTTCGGGTCGAGCAGCACCTGATCGGTTTGTCGGGTGAGATCGACGATTTCGGCCGGGCTAGTGACCGGCGTGAGTTCCTCGAGCCGGCGATCCAATTCGACCTGCACGCCGTGCATGGTGAGGATGTCGGCCTCCTCTTCCTCGCTGGGATAGTCGGCGACCAACTTGAACATGAAGCGGTCCAATTGGGCCTCGGGCAGGTTGTAAGTGCCTTCGGATTCGATCGGGTTCTGAGTGGCCATGACCAAAAACGGCCGCTCGATTTTGTGTGTGGTTCGCTCGACGGTTACCCGATACTCCTGCATGATCTCCAACAGCGCGGCATGCGTCTTGGCGGGCGAGCGATTGATCTCATCGGCCAGTAGCAATTGAGTGAAGATCGGCCCGGGCCGGAAACTGAACTCTTGCGTCTTCATGTTGAAGATGGGCGAGCCGGTGATGTCCGAGGGCATCAGGTCGGCAGTAAACTGGATGCGGCCGAATTTGCATCCCAACACGCGGCCCAGCGTGCGGACGAAGAGCGTTTTGCCCAGCCCGGGTACACTCTCGATCAGCACATGGCCGTTGGAGAACAGGGCCACCAGAGTACCCTGCACGAGTTCGTCCTGCCCGATGAAGATCTTGCGGATCTCGGCCTCGATCCGATTGTAGAGCTCCGCGACCGGCGAGGGAGTTGTTTCAACGTGTTCTTCGAAAGGTTGTTCGTTCATAATTGACGTCCGTTTGTTGGTAGTGTTTTAGTCGGGTTATCGCGTGGGCCCGATCGCCGGTGCGCCGGAGCAACTCGCCCAGCGCCTCGATGTGTCTGCCGAAGTCGGAGGACGGCGGCGGCTCGAGCTCTCGGGGGATGCCGAAAATGGGCCAGCGGGAGAAACAGAAAATCAGCCCCAGCAGGGCCAGGTGCGCGAAGATCAGCGGATAGACGAAGAACAGTTCATACCCGCTGGGTGTTTGTGCCTCAGGATCCTTCTCGGAGATCGTGGGCCCGCCCGAGGAGCTTTCCAGGAACACGACCGTCTGTTGCGGCGGTCCGACGGCCTCGATCAGTTTGCCGGCCAGCTTGCGATGCTCGTGGTTGACCAGCGGCAAGTTCAGCAGGAAGGAACCGTTGGCCACCACGATCAGTTGGCTGTCGTCGAACTCCTCGCGGGTCATCAGCACGTCGCCCTCCGATTCCAGCAACCGCTCGGCCGAGTCCGGCGCCACGATGCGGCCGAGAAGTTCGATCTCCAATTGCGAGGCGTCGATCTCTTCGCACCAGTTCGGATCCCCCTGCAAGGTGCGTACTTGTCGGGAGTGATTGACGTGTTGCACGGTGAACCACTCGCACTCGTCGGTTTGCGTTGGCACGGGACGACCTCGTTGGTGCGCGCTGTTCGCGTCGGTCTTTTGCTGTTGGACCAGCCGAACCTGATCTTCCGGGGCCTCCGGCTCGACCTTTCCCCAATAGAAACCGGCCGCATCGAAGCCGCGCGCGACGTAAATCAACGTGCGGCCCGGCCGATCCTCGAGCCATAGCTGCAGCCACTCGAGCACGTCGTCGCCGGGTGGCTTGAAGTCGTCGGGAAACCAGACGATGCAGTCGGCCCGGTCATGCAACTTGGGCGAGAGCAAGTGCCAAGAGAAGACCTTGTGCCCGGCCTGCTGAAACATTTCGCCCAGTACGCCGGTTCCGTTCACGCTGCCGGCCCGCAGCGATCCTTTTCGTTGTCCGTATTGCGTCTCGATAGGGGAGGTACATCCGGCCGTCAGCAACGCTACCAGGAACAGCCAGACTCCTCGTTCCCATGCTCTGCGTGGGAACGCCCTGCTTCGACGCTCCGCGTCGCGAACCCTGGATCCGCGAGTCTTCCAAGAATCTGGGGACGCGGAGCGTCCGGGCATTGGGTTCCCACGCGGAGCATGGGAACCAGATGTTTGCATTCTGCAATCTTTCATCCGGTTGCTCCTTCTTGCGTGAGCAATTCGAACTCGTCGAGCCGGGACCAACAGGCGTCAAAGCGTGCCTTGGGAAGCTGATGATGGCCGAAGAAGACATCCTCGAATGCGACCATGGACTGTTCGACCAGTCGCAATAACGGGGTCCGGCGGCCGATTTCTCTTAGATACTGTCGATTGGTTTTGCCTTTGCGCAGATGGATGATCTGCTGTTTGTCGAGCCGAACCAGTTGGAAGCTGAATAGGTAGACGACCGCCCGACCGTACTGGCCTGCCCGGTAGAGCCGGCGCGCTTCGCCCAGCAGATCGAGCTGATCGGTCGAAACGAGCGTGGGCAGGGCTTCGATACGAGCGGCGTCGTTTTCATCCGTATCGGAAGCCGTGGCCGCGGCCGCGGTGCGTGCCCGTTCGAGTTGCCGCTTGCCGTAAGCCCGAATCAGCAGATACATCAACGCGCCCAGCAAGAGCACGACCATAATCCAAGCGATCCATCCCAGCAGCGTGGTGGGCCACTGAAACAGCGAGCCCAGCGGGGACAACCAATCCCCAAGCCAACTGAAGTCCAACTCGGGTATCCAGTCCCAAAGCCAACTGAAGTCCCAAGGCTCGGGCACATCCACGCGGCGAACGGAGTCGGCTTGTGCATCGTACCACGGGTAGTCCCACCAGCGATCCAACGCCTTCCGGCCGGACTCGATAGATTCCTGGCCATCGACCCCGGCGGTCAGGGTTTGCAAGATCGGCAAGTTGATGGGTGAAGTTATCATGTCAATTGTTTCGTGAGTCGGGTTTCTTCAGCCCGTAGCAGGAGTTCGATTTCCCAACCTTCGCGGCGAATTCGCAGGTCGAGATAGCCGAGGAATCGCACGACTGCAAGATAACCGATGACCAACCACATCGCCAGGGGAAAGCAAAATGTGACGATCGAGCTTTCCAAAACCCCGGTGTTCAACAGCATGCTGCTAAGGAACCAGAGCGAGAACCAGGCCGAGAAGAACAGCAACAGCCCCACGCCGACCGAGGCGATCCAACGAACGAACAGGTCGCCGACGTAGCCGCCATGCAGGGCCATGGTCCTGGCACGGGTGCTCAACCGGCCCGAGCGACCACGCCACGGATTCCGCTCCAGCAGAATCACTTCACTGAGGTAGGGCCAAACAGCATACGGGAGGAACCAGGTAAGCGGCACAAGAAGAAACACGGCGCGAACGCACAGTTGGTACCACACCATCTGCGGAAGCGAGCCGAGCAAATCGCGGACCACCCTACCCGGTCGCGGGCGTTCGGTGAACAGGGCCTGGCCCAGGAAGAGCGTGATCGGCGCTGTGACCAGCGGTGCCTCCAGAAGCACGAGCAACAGCATCATCCACGTGTAGGGAACGAAGCCCAGTCCGAGATCCAACTCGCCGAACCCGATCAGATCGGCCAGCAGCCAGGCATTCAGGGCCATGGCGGGAATCACCGTGCAAGCGAAGATCACGGTCAGCGGCCCCAAGTAAACCCGGGCCACCCGCAACGCCAGGTCCATCACGTCGACAAACGCCCGCTCGCGGATGGCGATCCGGTTCTGATCGAGTTGTACGTTTACCGGTGCTTGGGTGGACATTAGGGGGTAGTGGCCAAGTGTCAGTACATATTGAACAGAGATCGTTTTCAAAATGACAAGTGTAAGTGCATATTATTCACTCTTTGGAAGGTTTCTTTGGAAGCTCGTAGGGCGTCGTGTTCAACAAGGGTTGGTCGGTGGGCTCTCGTCTCCGGAGGGCGTAGAAGTTGATTTGTCCGGCCTCCAAATCGACTTCGGCTCGGACGAGCCGATGAACCCAATTGCGGTCGACGGGGAACTGGTGACCCAGCATACTGACTTGTCCAGGGTCGTTGGTGCGGCGGATATAAATCAGGGTACCCTCCGGATGTTTTTGCAGATTCAACCGCCAGTGTTTGGGGAACGGTCGCCGCGAGGGAGCCGCTTCGATCCGAGCGGCATATTTCTGCCGCGCGGCGATGACGTACCTGGCAGAGCATT
>SDBV01003170.1_pt1 | contig 24506 bp, 16 predicted proteins | sample 2277081 | NCBI WGS metagenome assembly SDBV01 (sample SAMN10402039, study PRJNA504765) | marine sediment metagenome | isolation source: marine sediment core GS10_PC15, 223 cmbsf | place: Arctic Ocean: Southern Knipovich Ridge | collected 2010 | reverse complement strand
ACGACTGCGCAGAATCCGATTTGAGCTTTGCTCAAGTTGGGGAAGTGATTTGTTCTAATAGTATATTTTGAAATAACTATTGAGTGTAAAATCTATATCCGTGCGGTGGGTCGTCCCTGCCTTCGCCGAAACGGCTACGGCAGGCTGGTGGGTTTTCGACCGTGGTGCCTTTTTCTTCCTGCCTGCGCAGGCAGGTTGCTTCTTTTCTTTGCGCCACCGCTAGAGCTTTTGGCGGCACACGGTTGGGCATGCGAAAGAAAATGAAGAAGGATCATTTAAAAGAAGGGTGACTTGCATATTGATTTTCCTCCATACCGAAGCATATTTTTTTGGATAGTCAAACGTTTTGAATGGTAATTTTCTAAGTTGGTATTCTTATCTATAGTCTTGAATAATGGTTTGTCTTCACATTTTCCAATTGGATAGTTATTGTAAGCCTTCGATCTGGTGTTTCAGCTAAATCAAATAATAAATATCTATATGGTTAGTTCTATAATCTTATATTTATTTTACAAGCGAATACCCAGCACAAGCGTATCATCTGTTTGATGTTCTTTTCCTTTCCATTCAATGAATACTTTCGCAAGGATGAATTTTTGCTCTGTAAGTGTTTGGTGATGCATACTTTCCAATAAATTGATCATTGATGTGCGCATAAATTTTTTGTTGGAATTGCCTCCAATTTGATGGTAGAATCCATCCGTGGCAAGGTAAATCATATCATCATTTGAAAGATAGATATGTGAGGATGAATAAAATTTATCTCTAAATAAGGAATCGGCTACCGGGAAATGGTTCCCTTCATCAATATGTATTTGGTTTTGGTGTACATAAATCAATGGTAAACCCGCCCCGGCATATTCTATTTCCTTTGTGTTGTTTGTTATCTCAATTACAGCGATTTTTACACCATTTTTCGATTCGGGCTGTAAATCGGTTTGCTCAAAACTGTACTTTAATTTTTGATCCATCATTGTCAGCACCATGGACGGTGCTGTGATTCCGCTTTCAAATATCTTCAGTATATGGTGATACGACACTACAGTGGAGTAAGCCGCATCAGCCCCGTGTCCGGAGCAGTCTAACACAGCGACAACTGTTTTTTTGGTCGTCGAAAATACTATATGGAAATCTCCGCTGAGGGTAGTTTTTGATAACTGGAATATGAAGGTATTTTTTAATTCATCACTAATTTTAGCGGGATCCGGCAGTAGTGATAGTTGAATGTGCCGGGCGTACCGGATATTTCTCTGCTGGTTTTGTTTGATATTTTTAAACTCATCGATATTTCTTTGAAGTTCCACATCCTGTCGTTCAACAAGATCCGCGAGTCGTTGTAACTCTTTATTCTCATAACTAATCTTTTTTGTCGACTGTTTGTTACTGTAGAATCTGTTGTAGAGCAAAATCCCTGCAATTAATATAATTGCCCCAAGGCCAATTTTTAGAGCCACGATTGCTTGTTGATGGAAATTATAATAGGATTCATTTTCGTCCTGTAAATTTCTGATGAGCTGTTTATTGAGGTCTATTTCATTGGCGAAATTGCTAAGTTGTTCGAGGTATGCATCTTCGAGTCGATACATTTCTTTGTTTTTCCGGCTTGCAATTTCATTTTCTTTTAGAATAGAAAATAACCGGGAATGCAGGAGTGCATTTTTAGAATCATTGCTGAGATAATAAAATTTTACCAGCCGAAGATGATAATATGCTTCCTTTGCAGGGTCTTTTAACTTTTTTGCCAGTGAAAGTCCTGATTTACTATTTTTTATTGCGATTTCGTAGTTTTTAAGGCTGTCGCCAGTATTTATAATACTATCATAATATTCAAAACTGCGGGTTGCATCCGGGGATTGCTGAAAGCCGGTTATTATTTTCGAAAACAGAGGATCTGGCCTCCAAAAAACAATGAAAATGATGGTAATAATCGAGAGATTTTTCATCAATTATAAATATATCATCATTTTTAATACGGCCTTAATATGCGATAGGATATTTCGAAAAAATGAACGCAGGATTGTGTGTACTATTCAGCGAAACCTTCAACTGTGCCAAAGAGCCTTACAATTTGTTTTTCTGTTTGCTGATTTGAAAGCATTATGAGGTAGTCTCCTTCATTAATAGTGACCGACCCTTCAGGGTTTTTTAAGAGTAACCGTTCGTTGTTTTCTCCCTTTTTTACAATTCCTACAAGTATGGCATTGCATTCCTTTTTGATATCGTAGAATACTTTTGTATAATATTGGCCCATGTAAGGATTGTCTTTCAGCACCAGAAACTCCTTCATATCATAACTGCTGTCACTTTCGGCGTAAGAAATAATTTCCTCATTGTAGGAGGCAACATCCGGTTCAAAAATATAGCTTGCTATTAGTTTAGAAGCGAGGGCAGTTTTTGATATTGCATAAGTAACCCCCGCCGAAAGGAAGGTTTCTTTTAAATCGGGGTTATCAATCGTTACAATAAAACGCAATTTATTGTAACGTTTTCTTATATTTAGCATAAAAACGAGCTTTTCAGTATCATCGTCCAGGTTGATAAATACAATTGAAGATTCGCTGATATTTACCTTTTCGAGCACATCAATATTTGAAATATCAGAATATAATGTAAATACATCCGATTGTGGAAATGATTCCCTAATCACATCAATATTGTTTTTTTCCTTTGTAACGATGGCTACTTGTTTACCTGCAGCTACCAACTGGTCGGTTACCATTTTTCCAAATGGCCCCCAACCCAAAATCACTGAGTGTCCTTTAAATTTCATACCGTAAAAACCCATTTTTCTGTTTTCCACTATTGTAGAGATAAGAGTTGTTATTCTACCAATAAGTAAAGCATAAAAGCTTAGGCTCACCAATAAAAAAACGAATCCAATAATCCGGCCTGCATCTGTAACCGGATACGTGTCGCCAAATCCAACTGTAGTAATTGTGACTACCGACCACCAAATTGCGTCATATAAATTTCTGATTGTTGCCTCATCAGAAATTTTTTCGAATTGTAATAATTGATAAAGGAGGAGAAAATAGATAGCCAGAGTGATGGGAATAATCAAAATGACACTCCTGAAATTTACTCGTCCTATATTGCCTTTTGCACGTTTCAAATTAGCTAATTGTTTTTGAACATTACATTCTCCAGTATATCTTCACCAAGGAGTTTGTTGTCTGTATTCACATACCAGGTTCTTGACTTTGGAAACTTTAGCGACCCGGCTTTTAATTCATCTTTAAGAACGATAAATTCTCCGTCGTTTTTTGATTCATCATGATAAAAACGGTACCCTACAAGGGCATAAGATTTAGGATTAAAATAAAAGTACCAGGTATCTGATCCTACTTCAGGATCATACGTTACTTTTACAGCAATAGAGTTATCTCCATTGAATTCTACTCTTTTAATTTGGGGGTCAATGATCGTTCCTTCATCTGTAAGTTTCATCGGCATCCCCCACAGGTAAGTATAATAGTTCCTAAGGAGTGTAGTACGTTCGCAGTTTAGTTTGAATTTTTCTTTTTCTTCTTTGCTGAAATTTTTATTGAAGTCTAATAGTTGCCGACACTCTCCGTTTTCAAAAATATGACAGATCGAATGACCATTATCATTTCTCACAAGGTTGAAGTAAGATCTTGAGTTGTCAATCTCTGCATGACTGTTACGATCATTTCGATCAGGCCTTGTTTCTTTCAGATCAAGAATAATGTGGGCCTTTTGCCAAAGCCCCTCAGGATCATGGTACCGAATCGACTTTTCCAGAACTTCCTGGCCTGTAAGCGATTGCGAGGATGACATGTTCACTGCAGTTAGCAGTGCAACCAACAAAAAATACCTTTTCATTCGGGGTTGGATAAATTTATTTTAAATGTAATTCTTTTTTTTTAATGAAAAAAAATATTGCAGGATTGTAACCTTTTACGAACCTTTTCGTAATTAATGTTAACCTTACTACGAACTAATTCGTAAAATCAGTTATGAAAAAAAAACAAATATCAAAACCCACAGAGGGAGAGCTTGAAATCCTTCGTATTATCTGGGAAAAAGGTAACTGTACTGTAGGTGAAGTGAATGAAATACTGCAAGCCCAAAAAGATGTAGGATACACAACAACACTAAAGCTAATGCAAATAATGCATACAAAAGGGTTGCTGAGCAGGGAGAGAACAGGTAAGAAGCACGTTTATAAATCGGAAATTTCAGTGGAGTACACACGAAATCAGGTGGTGAGCCGGGTAATGGATGTTTTGTTTCAGGGGTCGGCTATGGAACTCGTAATGCATACACTGGGAAACAACAAATCCAGTGCTGAAGAGATTAAAGAGATCAGGGAGTATCTCAATAAACTGGAGGGCGGGAAAAATGAATAGTGGATTTGAAAATTTGACTTCGTTGCTGGGATGGACCCTGGTGAATTCTATCTGGCAGTCAGGGTTGGTTGCAGCCGTTCTTTGGATTATTTTCATTACGGGCAATCGTGCAATTACTTCAAGGGCCAGGTACTACATTTCAATTTTCGCAATGTCGGGTGTGATCGTATGGTCATTAAATTTTGCCTGGTCAAATGCCGCTTCCTTTTCAACGGGTTCATCTCAATTATTAGATCAAACCAATCTCGCTGTGAATTTTACTATGCATGATGTTGGCTATGTTTCATCAATAGCTCCAATAAGGTTATTTATTTCCCGGTATATTGATTATATCGTCTGGATGTGGTTTGCCGGCCTGATCTTATTTACCATAAGGCTGGTAGGTGGGTTTGCCCATATTCAAATAATCAGAAATAATTCGATTCGGTTGTCAGAGACCGAAAACCTTTTAAACAGGCTCAGAAAGAAAATGGGGGTAAAGATACGGGTGAGTATTGCGGAGTCCATAAAGTTAAAATCCCCCATCGTAATTGGGCATATTAAGCCAATAATTTTGTTTCCTGTAGGATTTGTAACGGGATTGAGCCAGGAGCAATTGGAATTGGTGATTGCCCACGAACTAGCGCATATCCGGAGAAATGATTTCCTCGTCAATATTTTACAAAAAATTGTAGAGACAATTTACTTTTTCAACCCATTTGTATGGTGGATTTCAAATCAAATAAGTGCGGTACGTGAAGAAACTTGCGATGAAGAAGTAATCGAATTATATGATAACGAAAAACTATATGTCGAAACACTTTTACGCACTTATGAATACGCTGATTCCATTCCTTCTTTTGGAATGAGTATTGGTGGAGCCGGTAAGCAAAATATATTAAATAGAATAAAACGAATAACAAGTAAGACTATGGAAAATAAATCGAAAGGTAACGTGACATCAATTGTTGTTCTGACTCTGTTGATTGCTGGAATTGTATGGATGCAAAATCAGAAAGGGTTCTCAAAAAATTCACTTCCACTGCTTGAGGCTTCCATGGGGGAATTGTATGATAACGAATCGATAGAAATTATACCCATCGGATACTATTTAGAGGGTATTGAAAAGGGCTTTCAGCTGGATACGATTCCGAAAATAAATAAGAAAGACTTTGATTTTGATAGGAATTTTATGGTTCCTGAAATGGAAGTTCTTGCTGAGGCGATGGAAAGAATGGCCGATATAAATTTTTCTGAAATTATGGAAATTCCCCCGATACCTCCCTTTGTTTTTGGCATGGATACCATTTTTCCGCCACATTCCCGTGAATTGCAAAAGGTAAAGATGCACATGGAATTGATGGAAAAAGAGCTGGAAAAATCATTGAGGAAGCTTAGTGAAATTGAATTTGTAAACCAAGAACGGATGCTTGAACTGGAAGAGCAATTAAGAATGCAATTTGAGGACATGGAATTTGATATGGATTTGGACATTGATCACGATTTTGATTTCGACTTAGGTATGGAAAAAGAACTGGAGCGATTTGAAAGTGGGCAAGAGGAACTGCGGGAACAATTTGAGAAATTTCATGATATATGGCAAGATCAATTGAGGGTTCAAATGAGTGAAATCAATGAAAGGCTCAAAAACATGCCTGACATGGAGAAGGATTTTAAAAAAATGGAAGAGGTATTGAAGGAAGAAACAAAGCACCTGCGACAGTTTGAAGTAGAGATTAAAGAAGAGTTGGTCAGGGATGGCTATATTGATAAAGACCAAAGTGTAGATATAATTTTTAACAGTGAAGAGATCAAAGTAAACGGGACGAAACTAAAAAAGAAAGACTTTGACAAATACCAAAAAATAAGAAAGAAGTATTTTCCGCGCGATAACGGAGGATTCAGGTACAGGGAATAGCTATCTGGTATCCTTTTTTGATTGGTATATAGGTCTTATCAAGACGCTCAGACTGGTTTTCAAAAATGGGAGTTTATGGAATGCTGTAACTCATTAAAAAAAACAATATTGTGGATCAATTAGAAAAAGCAATTTTGATATTAATCATAGTTTCATCTTTTTCAAGCTCTTCGTGCTATTCACAAAGTGATGGGAAGTGTTACCTGCTGGAAAAGTTCATCACAATGCACAATACTGCAACAGAGGAGGCAATTGTGCAATTTATCAAAGATACGTATCACCCTGAGGTTTATAAAAATATTAATTTAAGTAAGCATGTGGCATTTTATGAGCATATAATCAACGATTTCGGCCAGTTAAATACAATAATTTACAAAAAGGTTGAAGAAACTTCCATAAAATTGATAGTACATTTAATAAAAATTGAGGAGAGTTTACTTAATAAAAACATTGACCCCGCTAACATTCTTGTTGTTGAGATAGATACTCATGTAAAGAGCCCTAATTACTTAAGTCGTGGATTAGGAGCACTTGTCTGTTCGATAAGAAACGATCGACAAAGTTCAAATTAATGTATCGTTAATTAAATCAACTGTACATCGGTACGTACCTCCAACAGGGCCGGCCCATCGTGTGATAACAATTTTTGCATTTCCCTTTCCAGATCTTCCCGCTTTGTTACTTTCAATCCCAAAGCACCACAACCGTTTGCATATTCAGCAAAGTCAGGATTTCGTAAATCGGTTGCCCAAACATTCAAATCGTCTCCCCGTTGTTCTTTTGAAATTTTGCCTAACTCATTATTATTTAAAATAATGGCTTTAATGTTCATTCCGTACTTGACGGCAGTTGTGAGTTCGGCAAGATACTGGCAAAATCCTCCATCCCCCGCAACAGCGATCACAGGCCGCTTCTTACCTACTGCTGTCCATGCCCCGATAGCAGCCGGATAAGCAAACCCAATGGAGCCGAGATATCCGGACATCAGGAATGTATGTTTTTTTGACTCAAAATACCTTCCGAATGAGTAGGCATTGTTGCCAACATCCACACACATTACAGCGTTCTCCGGCGCAAGCTTTGTGAGTGCATCAAAAACGGCAATTGAACTAACACCTTTGCCGTGATCATCTTTTAACCTGTTTTGTTTCTCTTCCCTCCAGATCTTCCAACGTTCTTCTATCTCGCCCCTTTGATTGATAAACTCCGTCCCGGTGACTTTTTCCTTAAACAATCCTACAGTGGTACTTATCTCACCCCAAACGGGAACATCTACCTTGTGAAATTTGGCCAGGGCAAGGGGATCCATATCGATCTGGATCAGTGGTTTTTTAGGCGTAATTCCTGTATGGTTAGAGAAGGATGCTCCAATTACTATCAACAGGTCGCTTTCATTCATAAACCACGAAGCTATCGGTGTCCCGCTTCTTCCCAGTACCCCGCAACCCAATCGATGGTTATCAGCGATCAATCCCTTGGCCTTAAACGTGGTCAATACAGGGGCATTAATCCGTTCGGCAAACCCAATGATGGCATCCATACTTTCCCTTGCACCATGTCCTACAATAATTACCGGCCGTTTTGCAGTATTGATCATTTCAACAGCTTTCGACAGTGTTTTTTCGTCAGGCGACATCTTCAATACGGGCATTCGGTTTTCGGGGCTTTGTGCATTCTCCTCACTATTGACAGGAAATTTCTGGATTTCGTCGGGAAAAGTCAGGTGGGAAACGTCCCGGTTTATGATCGCATGTTTAATAGCAAGACTCATCAATTCTGCATGTTTGCTGTCTTTTTGTACGCGATGATTAAAATCTGCTACCGTCTGGAATGCCCTTACCAAATCCAGTTCCTGGAAATTGCCCGTACCTACGACCTGGGTGGCTACCTGGCCAGTAAGTGCAAGGATTGGTGCCCGGTCCACTTTCGCATCCCATAATCCTGTGAACATATTGGTGGATCCAGGGCCAGCAATGGCAAAGCATGCTGCCGGACGTCGCATGAGCTTACCATAAGCGGATGCAGCAAATGAGGCAGCTCCTTCATGACGAATGCCATAAAATTTCAGATTTCCTTTTTCCTCCTGCTTGCGGAATGCATCAGCCAGTCCAAGGTTGGAATGGCCAACCATACCAAATACCGTATTTACTCCCCAATTGATCATGGTTTCAACCATGATATCAGAGATAGTTTTAACTTCCTGCTTTTCATCCGCTAATCCAATGTAAACACTGCCATCTTCAACTTTCGTTTTAAACGTATCAACACCGTCATCGTATCCCGGGACTTTACCGGTACACGGGTTGTAGTCCCATCCATGCCACGGGCATCGAAGCAAACCATTTTCTATAGAACCTTCACCTAACGGGCCACCCTGATGCGGGCATTTGTTTTCAAGAATACAAAAAGCACCTTCATGGTGTGTCAGACAATAATCATGGTTGTTTGCAGTTACTGTCATTACTCTTCCATCAGGAAGATCATTGCTATTTTCGAGAACTTTTATCCAGGTAAGGTTTTTCATTTTAGTCGAGAAATTGTGATTTTCGGATCTTAACAGATCGAAACGAATAAATTGTAAGTAATATCAACGATATAAAAATTAAAAGTACGCCTCCACCAATAATGAGGAAGCCAATTGGTTCGGAAATATTGATAATTTTAATAAGGCCCAACATAATACCTGCCAGGGTAAATGCACCGGCACTCACGTAAAATCCTACCAGAGCTTTATTGAGAAGGTCCAGTTGATTTATCTTTTTAAAAATAAGTTCAGTATTATTATCATGATGGTGGTGTAAATGATCGATTTCTTCAGACAACGAATGTATCAAATTCGTGGTTGACATTATTAATAATCCTGCACCGGGCAGGATCGTTATGGGGAATATCCATGAATCCATATTGTTTTCCTGTTTTATAAATTTCTAAACTACCAGCTTTATCAATTGGTTCCCATATACAATATTTTGTCAGAAAGTGGCCAGGTTGCAATTCTGAAAGACAAGATTGGTTCCGGAAAGTGCAGGGCTGGTAATGATATTAATATCAACCGGGTTTATTTCCAGCACATTCCAATCATCTACTTTTAAGAATTCACCTTTTACAGCCACAAGCATTCCAACATATTGAACGATATCATTATTGATTTTTTCCCTATCGGTGACTGTCATAAAATAATAGTTTCTATACGAATCAGCATTGTTGGAGGTAACGAGAATAGGAGGTATCCCACCTGAAATACAGCGAACTGCACAGGACAGGTGTACTTTCCCGAAACCAGGTTTCATTACCCCGAAAAAACATTTGGGATCAACGATTTCGCCATACAATATTTTCTCACCTTTTGTAGTAATAACCTGCGACCTGCTGTCCGAATTTTTTATAACCCGGACAATGGCATCAACACCATCTGTTAATTCAAGCCACGTTCGTCCGTCATATTGGATGCGCGTTCCTTTCAATGTAATGTTGAATTCGTTTAACGGGCCTTCGTATTTATTATGAAGATAATTCATAATATCCTGTACCCCGAATTTCCCAAGGTTAACTAGAGGAATGGATTGCAATCTTCCATTTTCATTTATTACCTGCAGCATTGGAGCGGGATATTCGTAAAGAACCCCGGTAAATTCGGTTTGCCGGCCATAGTCAAAATAACTGTCAACAAACCCGTTTTGTGAAAGTATCCATAATGAAACAAGACTAAAGCTTGATGCAAAAAAGAACAATACCATCACTATTGATGTCTTCAGGTACTTTTTCGGACTCTTTTCTTCCCAGCCCACATAGAAATCTTCTTCGTCCGGGGTATTTTTTATTTCCATAGATACAGGTTCCACGGGAGTACCTGCCTGAAATGGGTTTGGATCTACATATACAATTCCATTTGTAACATTTAATTGATAAGTTTCGAGCTTTTCTTCAAAAGGTGGAGGGGAACAACCGTTGTGCGGATAATATTGGTATCCATGCCACGGGCAGGTGATACAACCCTCAATTATCTTGCCTTCGCCAACCGGGCCACCCTGGTGCCGGCATACATTTGAAACAGCTGATAACTTATTCTCATGATTGAAAATCGCTATTTTTTGATTTGAGTGCTCAAAAATTATCGCCCTTTCCAACGGGAAGTCGGAAATCTTACCTACTACGATAAAAGATGATCCGGAGGAAACATTAATTTTCTTAATATTTTGGATGTTTTGAAAATAAGCAACGATATGAAGTAACCCGATAACCAATGCGCCTGATCCAAGAATAGCAGACATGGGGTATATAGATTCATTTTGTACAGAACCTAATAACACATGGAAAAGGAGCATGATGTAAGCCAGGTAAACAAGTTTATGGAGTCGTGTCCAGGTAGATGGTGTCAGGGTTTTTAGCCAAAAGTCATGGCCTGTTGCTGCCATAAATGCTATGATAATGAGCGCCATAAATCCCAGTGTCTGAAATGGGAATAAAACATACGACCCGTAATGCATGTTGGATATAAAGAGCGATTTGATTGGATTTATATTGCCAAAAGAATGAAACTGCATGAGACTGAGCAATCCATGAATGGCGGCAACCACAAACATTGTTACTCCCATATGCCTTCGGTTGTAAAGCAATACCATAAAATACCTGCTGATCCGGGAAAGGGGGCCGATTGAAAGGATAATGTGAAGCAAGACAATGGCTGTAATACCGAATACCCTGATAATAAGAGTTTCAAAGGTGATTTCAGGGAAAAAAATAATATTTAGCGCGGCGGATGTACCTATTATCAGGGCAATAAAAAGTCCCAGTATCAGATCGTAGCGCTTTTTCTGGCGGTTCCATTGAACAGTAACATACTCCGCACCCATCTATTTATTCTTTAAAATCCTTGATAATAATACCGGCCAAAGTAAAATACATCCCGGGTAAATTATAACCCAAAATCCTCTGTCGGCACCAGAACTTTGATTGTCACATTTTTTGGCGGCAACCATGATAAAGTACAAGCCAAACAGGAGTCCGATGGTAGAATAAATAAAAACAAGGATGAGTACAACATCAATTATTTGCATAGAAACAGAATTGTCTTAATTTTTAAAAATAAGGATAATTGTATCAATCTTACTATCTTGAACTACTAAATATAAAACAGTAAAATGGGAATGAGTGAACTGGTAAAAAAAGTTAAAAAATTCACAAAGAGGCTGTTACTATTTATTCTAATTGTTGGTTTACTCATTCTTAGTTTCTTCTATTTTGGTACCTACAGTACAGGTGACAGGGCTGGGAAGGTGATGAAAATCAGCGAAAAAGGAATGATTTTTAAAACGTATGAAGGCCAAATCAATATGGAAGGGTTTGGCGCTGTCAGAAGTGAGAATATTTTTTCACAAACCTTTGAATTCTCTGTAGAAGGTGACAGGGACGACATTATCGAAACGCTTAAGAAAGCAATGAGTAAGGGAAAGCGTGTAAACATTCATTACATCGAGCGGTATTGGAAAATTTCCTGGCGTGGAGACTCGAAATATTTTGTACGTGAAGCAGAAATACTGGATAATTAAAAATCTAAATTCATATCCCGATAATCGGCACGAATTTCAAAATGCAAATTTGAAACCTGAACCTTCAAACTCTGAACCCTTATACAGTCGGGCCACAGGTCAGGCAGGGAATCATTAAATCAATTAATGTCTTACCTCTTCAAAGGGTATCCTTGGCAACTTATATGAGGTGGTATCCACATCCCATTCGAAATATTCATCTTCTTCGAGTGTAATCTCCTCTGCTTTCTTATCTTTTTTCTTAAAAGCATCTTTTAGTTCTTTTACTTCTTTCCTGAGGTCTGATACAATTTTTCTGCCTACAGCTTTGGAATCATAACTAATCTCATAATCAGATGTAGTACCTGATATGATCAGATAGAGCTTGCTTCCGGACCCGTCATCTTCCACTGCACCAAAAGCATCCTTGTCTTTTTGTTTTCCAAGTGATCTGACCGGCACCACAACATGATATAGAATTTGCTGATCAAACGTATGAGTTCCGCTAATTGAAATGTTACTCACATTACTTCGCACTTCCATTTTTGGTAAATAAATGGTCCTGTTTTCAACATGAATATCATTTTTTAAATCTGAAAATTGTAAACTGGAAAGGTTATCATCATCCACATATTTTTCGAGCCGTCTCATGGGTTCAAAATCATTTAGTTCGCCTGACTCAATGGATATAGCTATATCAGCAACCAAACTTTCGGGATAAAATGTCAAATCCTGCGAAAACGCCATATCTGTCATCACATCGGCATATACCTTGCCCTTCAGATTTTCAGCTACCAGCCAATCTTGCCCGAAATTTTGATATACATAAAAAACACTATCAATATCGATACCTTCGAAGTTGGTTGTGTTGGTTATCTCTATGCGGTCATTTTGAAAACTGATCAGGCTATTAAAAAGCAATTTTCCACCCATGCTTCGGAATGACAGGTCTTTTACAAATGCTTTTTGTTTATTGATTTTGATATTCCCCTGAAGATCTTTTGCATGAAATCGCTTATAGTTTAGCCGGTCAAGCTGGCAATCCACATCAAGGTTTAGTTTGCCGGACAGGGAATAGTGTCTTTGGGCTCCTTCATATCCTGATGTTGGTAGTAGCTCATCAAGATTTACATTTCCTTCTGTAATTTCCGCTCTCACTTGAATGGATTGATCATCTGAAACAAAATAGGGTAATAAATTTCTCAACGAACCCTCCATTTTCCAATGACTTGACCCCACACTGACTGTTGCATCCTTGAATTCAAGATTGTGTTGTGTATAAGTGATTTTTCCTGACATCGTTGTAACTGGTGGATAATCGTCGGTAAATGTTAAAGAAACACTGTCAAGTTGTAAGCTGCTCCCGGCATTAACTTTATCGATAGTATATATGCTTCTGATATCTTTTGTATATCCCTCAAATTTGATTGAACCTGATAAGGAACCTGAGCCTTTTACAACATTTTTTTGGGGAATAAGCTTTAAAAGATCACTAACTTCCAGGGTACCCTTTGCAGTAAACTGGAGAAAGGGGCTGGTAAAATTTTCCGTTCTCAGTGACCCTTCAAATGCATGGTTCCCAATTTTTCCCTTTATAGTTTTTAAATCAAGAAGAATGGATTCAGGGTGGGTGAAATCATGGATAGTTAAGTTGCCATCCACGTTCATATCATCAATTCGAATATTTGATCCGGGATGGGTAATGGTGGCATTTTTCATTCCAAATGAAGCAATAACCGCCATTTTGTTACCAATCCTACCGGAAATTGTCGATTGAAAATATACGTTTCCTTTACTTTTATATTCCAGAAATTTATTGGTTTTATCTTCCGGCAGTAAGCTGAGTAATGTCTGAATATTTGTATCCACTCCCTTCACATCCAGTTGAATATTTCTATCATCTTCAAGTGCAATCGTTCCACTCACCGTAAACCGTGAGTTCGTAAGGATAATCTCAGAAGGAGCTATTTTAATGGTTTGATTTTTATTATTGTATGATAATTGTGTGATATTACTGAATGATTTATTCGTAACGACCGCCAACCCTTTAATTTTTATATGATCTATCCGGAGGTTACCACTGGAATGGATTTTGTAGATATTGTTCTTTAGTTGTATTGATGCATTTTGTTGTGCGGTATAATAGCGATGATCCTGGTTGCTCCGGTAGTCCAGGTAATGTACTGCCGTTTCTGAAAGTGTTATTTTCTTTAAATTGATGTTTAGCGAATCATTTTTTCCATTTCCTCCATCTTTGAAGATAGCATAGTTTTTCCTGCCATTTTTATCTACCCGAATGTAGCAGCTTGCATTTTCAATGTGAATAGCATTGATTTCTAATTTCCCTACAACCAGGTCAAATGGATTGAGAATAATATAAATATTTTGGGCCCGGAGCAATGGATCGGAACTGTCTGACCAGGACTCCTCAATCAATACGTTGTGCAGACTTAAAGAGATATTTGGGAATTTGTCCCAGGTATTTATATCAATATCATCAATATGTATCGGGGTTGTGATATGCTGATTCGCCACCCTGATCAGATGTTGAATCAGACGGTCTTTATAGATAAAAATGGAAATAGTGGTTGCAGAAATAAGAATTACTGCAGTAATGAGAATCCAGGACAAAATTTTTTTCAGAATTCTAAAGAATCGCATACTTCACCAGGCTTATTACAAAGTAACGCTATAATTACAAGACCAATATGTGTCGAATCTTATTTTGTGTCCTCATCCTTTAACAGCCAGTTTTTCCCATCCTCTTGCGAAAGGAAAACAGCACTTTTAACCCCAAGATTATTGAGTACCAGGCGTAATTTTTTTATATAGTCTTTTTGTTCATCTTCAAGGTTTTCAATATTGATTACAATAGCCAGTTTTTTCAAGCCATATTCCATGGCTTCCGGAATTACTGAATTTATCATCCACTTTTGCTTTTCCGGTGATGCAGGCCCGATATTGTTAAGGTCTGAAATCCAGTTAGGGGTTTTGAATTGCCTGAAAACTTCCAGGCTTTTTGTAAACGCACTTTTGTATTCTTCATCCGATACAGGTCTTTTCCATACAATGCCCGTAGTATCAGAGAAGGCATCATAAAAAATACGGCAGAAATCAGTTTCAAAAATAGTTTGATCTTCTATATTGCCAGATTCATTGAGGATAATTGTAAACTTTGATCCATGATTGATTTTGCTTTCTACAACGATTGTACCACCCATTGATTCCGTCTGCAGTTTGACGAGGTATAAGCCCAATCCTTTTCCCTCTGTATGCTGATGAAACCGCTTGTACATTTTGAAGATATCCTCCTTAAACGTTTCGATATCCATTCCCATTCCATTGTCAGCTACTGAAATACATACCTGATCAATTTTTTTTATTGAAGAAATTCTGACTACCGGTTTTCTTTCCTTAGTTCGGTATTTAATAGCATTACTTATAAGATTAAATAATATGCTGTTTATAAACGGGCGTATAGCATAAATTACCGGTACATCAAGGTTTTCTTCAATTGTTGTTTTGCTGCTTTCTATTTCACCTTGTAACATGTTTTTAATCTCACGGATCTCTTTTTCAAGCACCACTTTCTCTTTTACTGTCCCCAATGAATTTCGCAAGTCGATTATTTTATTGAGGTCTTTAAAAACATTGTCAAGTTTATTGGCAGAATCACGTATATGGTCTATGATCACAAGGTTATCATCAGAAAGATTCTTGCCGTCAATAATATTGGTAAGTCCGATGAGACTGGCAACCGGCGCTCTCAGGTTATGCGAAATGGTATATGAAAACTGTCGTAATTCATTGTTGTACTGTACGAGTTCATTATTGGATTCTACCAGATTCCTGGTTTTTTCATTTATCAGAAATTCAAGTTCCTGGTTCTTATTGGAGAGCTCTTCCGTTTGTTCTTCAACGCGTTTATTTGCTGAAAGCAGAGCTGTTTTCTGCTTTTCAATGGCTTTGTTTTTATTGATAAGATCTGTATTCTGCAAATTTAATTGTTTCAGCAATTCTTCTTTTTCATTTTCCATGGCCCGGCCTGTATGGATATGGGCCAGAATGATACCTGTTATAAAAAAAAAGGAAATAATGTTGACTATGGTGAAGAAAAAGTATCTGGAAGATTCAAATCCCATTTGATAAAACCCAATGCCAAAATAGTTATGAATGGGATCAAACAAGGCTATCAAAATAAAATAGAACAACAATGTGCCATAAAGTTCTTTTTTTTCTTCCCGGGTAAAAATAATCGGGGGTATGATGGAAGCCACAAGAATGAAAACGCGGACATTAAAGAAATCATCCAAGTGGACCGAATATATTCTTTTTGTAATTATGGATATCAATATAGCAATCAAGGGGATACCCACACTAAGTATGATCCTGGAAATTGTAATTTTCTTATAGTAATTGAAAACAGGTACTGAAAGAAATGAAATTGTTAATAAACCCAGCAAAACCATTGTTGCTCCATGGTCATACAATTCCAGTATGAGACCTGTAAGTATGAATGTGAGTCCGATAAATATCAAGGACATTTTATTACTAAGAATGATACTTCTGTTAAGAAAGAAGCTATTATTCTCTGCAGTTCCCAGATTTACTATTTTTTCCCAGGTGGTCAGCAAATAGGTTAATTATTAGTATATAAGTTCTAATATAATTGGGATATTGAATAAGTTAGTAGTGTTAAAACCAATATTTGGTGAAAGATTGTCAAAAATATTTTTTTAAACAAAAATTATGATTGGAAATAATATTTTATGCTAAATTTGCGAACCCAAATTCAGGGATGGGACAAATAGAAAGGTCTCTTCCCCGATTCCCGATAACTATGGGGACGTGGGCTCAGAGCGAAATAATAAAATGTTGGAGCTCTTAGCTCTCCCGATAGTAACGGGAGGTTCAGAGCATAAGTTAATGTTGGGGCTCTTAGCTCTCCCGATAGTTATCGGGAGGTTCAGAGCATAAAGTTAATGTTGGGGCTCTTAGCTCAGCTGGTTCAGAGCACCTGCCTTACAAGCAGGGGGTCACTGGTTCGAATCCAGTAGGGCCCACGTTGAAGTAAAAAGACCATCTAAGATGGTCTTTTTTTTGTTTTGAACAAGAGCGAAGTTTTCTTCGGCTCTCGTGGATAACAAAAATATAGGCTGAAGGTCTTTACTTCATGGTCAGGAATAAAGCCAAATTGTGCGTTAGCTGTTTTATTATTTACTCCATTTACTCCGGAGAAGAGTCTCTGGTAAATTTTTTGATTAACATTATTCATTATTACAAATTTGAGATACATTATTGTGAATTTGTCTTGTAATGTGCAGTAGATATTGCTGTGACTTTAAGTTAATAGATATTTCACATAAATTACTGAGCGATCTGATGATGCAGGTCTGAACCTGTTAAGTAGATCTGAATTTATCATTAATTTGCAACCTACCGATTCTAATTTTTTATAATGACAGAAAGAAATAAACACAAATTTCACGTGGTCTTTTTAGGTGTATCAGGATTTCCTTATGGACTGGCCAGTATAAATAAATTGATATTAATCAGCAAAGCACTTATTAACGCTGACGCTAAAGTCACAATAATCAATCGGAAAGGGAAACTTGATCCAAATGAAAGTATTGTCCTGGAACCTGAGGGCGTATTCCAGGATATCCATTATACATACACTTCTGGAATTGTTTATCGACCCCGGGGGTTTTTAAAACGAAATTATCTAAAGATTAAAGGAAAAATCGGGGAGTTTAGATATTTACAAAAACTAAGTAAAAACAATGATTTAGACGTTGGCATCATTTCTGGCCTGAGTTTTTTTCATTCTTTATCCTACCGTTTATTTTCACTTATTTTACGATTTCCGTTGGTGGTAAATTATGATGAATATGGGCCTTATCTGCAACAGCATAAAGGATTACTTACCAAAATAAATGATATTTTGTTTGATCCGATTTTGGTAAAATGGATGGACGGGGCACTACCCGTCAGTGAGTTTCTTGCCAGTAGATTTAAAAGGATATCACCGAATAAACCTTTTCTAAAGATTCCTGTACTTTGTGATTTCGCACAATTTGAAGTTCCTAAAAAGGAGGCCTCACAAAGTTCCTATTTTCTTTATTGTGGGGCTTTGGATTACCGGGAAGTACTGGATTTTATTATTCAGTCCTTTAATCTGCTACCCACTAATTACAAAGTGAACTTGTATTTAGTGGTAGGCGAGACAAAACCCGGGCAATTTAACAAGTTTAAAAAAGACATTCAGGGAATGGAAAACGTGTCACGAATAAGGATCTTTACCAAACTTGATTACAGTGAATTGGTTTTATTGTATTTAAATGCCAAAGCTCTTTTAATACCTCTGAGGCCCACCTTGCAAGATGCTGCACGTTTTCCGCATAAAATTGGCGAGTATGTTGCTTCGGGGAATCCAATAGTGACTACAAATGTTGGAGAAATAGTACATTATTTTAAGAATGGGGAAACTGCCTTGATTGCAGATGAATATGAGGTTTCCTCCTATGTGAAAAAGCTAAAATTTGTTTTGGATAACCCAGATAAAGCAAAAGAAATTGGCCAAAAAGGCAAAGAGTTGGGATTAGATAATTTCAGTTATTTGAATTATGGCAAGAGACTAAAATCATTTCTACGAGCTATTAAGTAATTAAAATATATAAAACAATTATTATTTAATCTCAGAATAGTTTATTTAATCTGTAAAAGATGGTTATTATTCGTGGAGGAAGAAGCCTTCAAATGTGTTGTTATTTGGTTAATCACTTATTGATTGGCCTCAGTTTGCAAAAGTTTTCTCACTGCAAAAGTTTGATAGGGAGATGAGGATTCAAATGATTCATGACAGACTGGCTCGTGGCGGACAGGAACGTCAAATAATTGAACTGTTAAAGAGTTTTAGACTACGCCCTCATATTGAAGTCGAACTGGTTTTTTTTTCTGATCAAATTTCATATCCTGAAATATACGACTTAGGGTACCCCGTTCATTTTCTAAAACGGAGATATAAGATTGATCCACTGGTTTTTTTTCGATACTATAAATTATGTAAAAAGTTCAAGCCCGATATTATTCATAGTTGGGGGCGTTTGTCGGCAGTGTTTGCAATTTTTCCAAGTAAATTATTAAATGCAGTATTCATTAATCAAAATGTAATGGATGCAACAAAGGGTCTGAATATCTTTGATACAAGGTATTTCAAGGCAAAACTCACTTTCCCTTTTTCAGATATTATAATAGGGAATTCGAAAGCGGGATTACAGGCATATCAAGCGCCAAAGTCGAAAAGCAAATGTATATATAATGGTTTTGATTTTGAGCGTAGTAAGGTTTTGTCAGATCCTCAGGAAGTACGTGTTCAGCTAAATGTTCAGCCAGGTCCAATTGTTGGCATGGTAGGCGCTTTTCACAACCGAAAGGATTATGATACCTTCATTAAAGCTGGAATCTTATTATTAAAAGAAGGATTTGAATACAATTTTCTGGCAATTGGTGATGGACCTAATTTCGACCATTGTAAAACTTTAATTCCAAATAAATATGCTGATCGAATTCTACTGCCGGGCCAAATGGACAAAGTGGAGTCAATTATCAACTGTTTTGATGTCGGTGTATTAACCACTAATTCAAAGGTGCATGGTGAGGGCATTTCAAACTCAATAATTGAGTATATGGTGTTTGGCAAACCTGTAGTCGCTACAAATGGAGGTGGAACACCAGAAATTGTTACAAATAATGAAACCGGATTTCTTGTACCACCAAAATCACCTGAAAAACTAGCAGAGCGAATTAAATATTTACTGGATCGACCTGATTTGGCCTCTAAAATGGGGAAGGCCGGACAAATTCGTGTCAAAAAGGATTTTTCTATACAGAAAATGGAGAGGCAATATTTGGAACTTTACCAACAGATTATTTCCACTAAACTTAATGGTAATTCAGATTGATCAATATGAAAGTTCTCACTAATCGTCAGGGTTTTGACTTTGAAAGCTTACATTATATATAATAAATTTCTACTGAAATATTCAGAGGTCCGCTTCGCTTCACCCTCAATGTTATTTTTGAGAGTTTTATGGCTCATAAAAACATAATTGTGCATGTAAAGGCGAATCTTTTGCAGTAATAATGAGCGCTTTCATTTATATACAGACATTACTACTTTGCCCAGATACCACGCTCTTTTCCAGAGAGAATTTTTATCACCTGAATAGGGGATATAATTGCAACTGGAATTAAACTTACAATTGTACCTAACACAATTCCAACAACTCCAAAATTTAATACCTTGACAAAATAAATTGATGCTGGAATATTTATGCACGCTGCAAATAACCATGCATACATCTGAAGTTTAATTTTCCCGGTTCCGTTCAATACCAAATTAAACATATTTACCCATGTGGTAGTACAAATGGAAACAGCGACTGCTAATGAGAGTAAAAATGGTATATCAAGATTGTCTCCTAACCAAATATCAAATACGATTGGAGATGCCCCAACCATAACAGCAGCAAGTAACACTGTTCCAACCCATATTTTAAATACAGTCTGCATCGACTTTTTCATCCAATTTATATCTCCTTGATTATATGCTTCTACATTTGATGACCAAAGTTGGTTGGTTAGAATTACGAAGAGCATTAGGAATATTGAAAGGTATTTATAAGCTGCTTCATATTGTGGAACTCCGTCAACAGAGACAAATCCGGCAATTAGAAAATTATTTGTTTGATGGATAATGATCATTGAAACCCTGATCAAAAAAAACTTAATACCTAAAGAAAAAAGACCTTTAAAATATTCTAATCTGACAAACTTAAATGATGGACTATATTGTTTGATTTTTGTTCTGAAATAATAAATACCCACTATTAATGGGACCAGTGCAAAGGTTAAAGATTTTGCACTCCCAAATAAAAATAAGGAACCATTTGTGAATAGGATTAATACTACAATTAACAGAAAGAAGGAAGCTTTTGTAATTAAACGGAAAAGTTCAACATAAGCCATTTTTTGTAAAGCATAAAATATTTCATAGATATTTACCGCAATAAAGCGAATGGAAAAAGCAATGATTATAATAACAACAAGGGCTCTGATTTCAGTATTTAATTCAGGATCGGTATTGAGCCAATTTGACCATGGAATGAATAAATTTCCAACAAGAAAAATAATAGTTACAACTAATACAATAGCTCCGACAGCAAAGTAGGCTGTACTAACATAGTGGGTAGCCTTTTTATCATTCCCCAGCGCCACCGATTCACCAAACTTATTTCTCAATCCATGACCAATGCCTATATCTAAATCCAAAAACCAATCTACCATGGAGATCAGGGTGAGAAAAATGCCAAATTTAACAGCACCAAGAAAATCCAGTGAAAGAGGGAAATAGGCAAATCCAATTAATACTCCCAACCCCTTAAAAAGAATTGAGGCCAATACATTCTTTTTAGCTCGTACAGTTCTTGAATGGCCTTTATCCAAAAATAATTTCGCTCTTTTTATTAAATTCATTTTTTTGGAACAGACGAATTATAATGGATTAATTTATTTTTGATATTCTGATTGCGATAAATCCATTTTTCGCTTTCCTCCCATAGCAATTCCCAGGTGAATGGCATAGAAAATCCCAACATGTTTTGGAAAAGTCAAAGTATTGGTAAGGTTACCAACTAAAAATATAAATGCAATAAAAAAAGGAATTGCAAAAAAGATATTTTTAGTAAATAATTTAGCATAATAGAATACTGATAATACGGCAAACATTGTAAAGCATAAAAACACAGGTATGCCGGAGTAAAACATAGTTGTTAAATAACCGCTATGAATTCCTCCTTCGACACCGGTTGCTCTTCCTATTCTACGGGTTATTTTCAACATATAAGAATAATATACTTCATTATTTCTTCCTCCATAGCCGAATAACGGTTTTTCATGAATATTTTCTAAAACCATTGTATAATATCCTTCCCGGCCACCCACCGAATCGCTCAATCTTTCTTTAACTAAAGAAGTATTCATTATATCGTTGTGATATAAAATATAAACTGCAAGTATTACAGCCAGACCACACAGTCCTGTTAATATCAATCTATCGATAACCACTTTTTCTATAAATAAAAAATATATCGTGAGGAGAGTAATTAAAATCAACCAACTCATTCTGTGGAAAGATAAAATAACTCCAATGGAGAATAAAAAAATTAAAATAAGTTTATAGTTTTTGTTTTTGAACATGAATATAACCCAGATAATAGCGATTATGAGAAAATAAGAATTTAAATGCTCCTGGTAAAAAATACCATTTGCTCTAAATATTTCTCCGAAAGCTATACGGTTGACACCAATACGTAGAAAGTATGGATCAATAAGAAATTGTATGATACCTATGATACTTGAAAAGGTAGCCCCAATTAATATTGATTTTCCAATAACATCATAGGATTCGTCATTGGCCATTAATCGCAATGACAAAAGAATAACCAGAAAAGTCAATTCATAAGATAAATTTACGAATATATTAGATAGGCCTATAACTGAGATATTTGCAAACTGGGAAACAATAAATAGAATAAAGTACGCATATAACGTTACTTCCCACCATGGGATTTTCCCATTGGTAGTAAAAAAGATCTTTTCCCTGGAAAACAAAACTTTTCTAACAAGGAAAAATGAAAACATTAAGAATAAAAATCTTCTGGGTTGAATTTCAAAAAGACTTAATCCTGGAATTTTTATTGTTAGTATCTCATTTAGATTTCCAGTCAATAAATAGAAGGCCAGAAAGAATATTTCAAACTTATACCGTGAATTACTCTTTTTTATTAAATAAAATGCGATAAATGCAGAAATTACAAAATAAATGTAAAAGTGAACCAAATGTACTTCCTGCCATCTAAACAAGTGTTCTCCAATATCCATTTTATACTCTTATCATTTTATTGAATAAAGTAAACGTAGAAAGTATATCCTGACAAAAATAAATTCACATAAAAATTTATTTTCTATGTGGACAAAGATTTGCTGATCGGAAAAGAACTTTTGGTTTCTCCATATTTTTCAGCATACCCGTATATGTTTTCCTTCCCCTCTGCATCATTGAATATAATATAACCATTTTGCATGTTTCCACGTGACAACAATTTCTCAAAATTATTCAAGAAAGATATTTTAGAAACTTTTCTCCTGATTACAAATAAATTTATATCAATAATACTCGAAACCAACAAATAATCAGAAACAATGCCAACAGCCGGAGCATCTACAATAATGAAATCATATAAATATTTGAGATCATTGACAAGCGAGTGCATTTTATCCCCTGAAAGTAACTCTTGAATATTACCATCCAGGACCTGGCTTGGGATAAATTCAAGATTTTCCAGTTTTTTATGCCTGCGTATAATACTATTAACAGAATTGACATCACCTTCCAGATAATTTGAGAGCCCATTCCCTTTGATTTCTTCATTATCATTAAAAATGTTTGGATTTCTTAAATCAGTATCGATGATGAGTATTTTTTTCCCGGCTTCAGCTAGTTTTATTCCCAAATTAATAGCACAAAATGTTTTTCCTTCATCAGGGATTGAGGAAGTAATCCCAATTACCAAATTTCTTTTTTTCTGAAATAGAAATTGCAGGCTTGCACTTAAGTCTCTAAAGGACTCCTCAATACGCCATGGTGAAATATCAGAAACCGATAATTTCGGTTTTGAATTAAAATGAGTAATACTTGCCAGGACCTCAATGTTTGTGTGTTTTTCTATTTGGTCTAAATTTTGAACAGTATTATCCGATGAATTAAAAAATACAACCCACGTTAAGGAAATAATAAAACCAACAATTACGGCAAGGACCATTAAAAGCATTTTTTTAGGAGACACAGGGCTGTTCCCTACCATTCTGGCCTCGTCCAATACCCTGGTGTCTGTAGTATTTTCAGCTCTGGCAATACCTGTTTTCGCCAGTTCCTGGCTTAAATAATTAAACAGGTTTTCATAAAGAGTACTTTTCCTCTGAATATTGAGCAGTTGTAGTTCTCTCATTGGTAAAGTATCAATTTTTGCTTTGTAAAATGACAATTGCATGTTTGTCTCTTCCAGGGCCAATTCATATGAATTGATTAAGTTCTTTAGATTTTCCAGTAATAATTCTGTAGTTCTTTTAATTTGTGAATCAAGAATTTCCAGTTCCTGGTTATCGCTGGTTACAAACAATTCTTTTCTGCCTTTTTCGGTATATAATCTTTGGAGTTCCACCAGGTTTGCATTCAGGATTGGGTCATCGATTCCTAAAGCAGAGGGTGCAACCATATTTTCAGCGCTGGAATTATCTTGAAGGTATTTAATTAAAGAATTATAATATTTTATATTGAATTCAGTTTTAGCTTTCTCGGATTGCAATTTTTGTGATTGGTCTATTGCAATTGATGCTGTTATACTCAAATTCAATGCTTGCTGATTTTTTTTGAAGGCTTCAAGATTCAGCTCGGCTTTGGCTAAAGAATCAGAAATACTAGTCAACTGATTTTTTATAAATGACTCCTTAATTGATGCAACTTTGTTCCTGGCTATTAATTTATTTTTTATATAGTTTGCTGTCAAATATGTAAGAAAATCAATTTCCTTATCAACAATGGCTCCATGGGACCTGATTTTAAGGATACTGGCATTTATATTTATATTG
>SDBV01003169.1_pt1 | contig 24511 bp, 15 predicted proteins | sample 2277081 | NCBI WGS metagenome assembly SDBV01 (sample SAMN10402039, study PRJNA504765) | marine sediment metagenome | isolation source: marine sediment core GS10_PC15, 223 cmbsf | place: Arctic Ocean: Southern Knipovich Ridge | collected 2010 | reverse complement strand
TCTCGGGATCGTAAAGTGTACTTGGTTGCGATAACAAAATAGTCCCGGTCCGAGGCTACAAACTCACCGACATATTTTTCACTAGTACCTTCTGTGTAATTGCAAGCTGTATCAATAAAATTTCCTCCCGCCTCGGCAAAGGCTTCAAAGATTTTCTGACTCTCCGTTTTTGATGCTCCCCATCCCCAGTCTTCTCCAAAGGTCATTGTTCCTAGGGAGAGCTCCGATACTCGCAACCCACTTCTACCTAATAGCTTGTATCTCATAACAATCTCCTTTATTCGGCAAGTGGAAATTCACGATCGTTACTGTCGATATCATTAGTTTCTAATCAGGTCATTCATTCTTACTGAATTATCTCCGGGTACATTATCAAGGCTCCAACAACTCAATGGTACCAGCTGAGATATGTTTCTCCATAATGGTTGGACTTATTTTATCAATGTTAGCGGATATCATTTAGTGGGTCGGTTGATCCCTTTTCTTAGATTATCCACCGAATTACTGGAATTAAACTCCGGCTTGGTTTTGCTGGAGAGGGATTTCAAAGAAAAAGGTAGTGCCAGTTCCAAGCTGACTTTCAACTCTCACTTGCCCTCCATGACGTTCAGCTATTGATTTAACTATTGCTAAACCCAAACCTGAGCCTCCTTCTTCGAGACCGCCTCTGCTTGACGCCCGGAAGAATTTCTCGAAAAGGTTTTGCTGATCTGCAGGAGATATTCCAATCCCATTATCTTCAACTTTATACAACACTTTATCAGAATCTACCTCTAAGCTGATCGAAATATCCCCACCAGGGTCAGTGTATTTGATAGCGTTATCAATGAGATTATACAAAGCTTGCTGCAACAGGTCCTGGTCAGCTTCAAAATAAGGAAGATTGGTTTGGAGTATCTCTGAATTTATGTTGACTCTTTTTTGATCTGCCTGAACCTGGGCAGTGGCAATGACTCGGTGAATAACATCATCAACTAGTTTCTTCTCCAAATGTAGCCCGACTCCCGTCTCTATTCGCCCCAAATCCAACAGATTTGTGACCAAGTGTGATATTTTCTCAGTTTCAATGGTTATTTTCTTGAGATAACTCTCTTGCTGATCATTTAATTCACCCACCATTTTCAGCATCGAAGTATAGCCCTGAATTAACGCCAGGGGAGAACGAAGATCATGACTTACAGTTGAAACGAATTCTGATTTGGAGACATCAAGCTGCTTGAACGAAGTCACATCCCGCAGCACACAAACCCTCCCCACACTTTTCCCCTCAACTTCAACCGAAGAAGCCGTTGCTAGATATGTCTTGCCGCCCGCAAATTCGAGCTCTTTAGATTGTTGAACATTTTCCTCTGCACTAAGGAGAGCCAACACCTCTTCCTGTGTGATTATTTCAGAGATGTGCTTCCCAATCATCTCATCATCATATAATCCAAATAACTGTTGTGCAGCAGGATTTGTCAACAATAGATTGTCATTATGGTCAGTGACTAGTACTGCATCAGGTGTTGAATTCAAAATGGATTCTAGCCTCTGGCGACCAATCTCAGCGGAGAGGAATAAACGTGCATTGGTAGCTGCCAAGGCTGCTTGTCCGGCAAGTGTGACGATATATTGGACCTCCTCATCCGCAAACTGATGTGGCCTTTCGAATGCGATCCATAAAGTTCCGTAAATTTCGTTTTCATGGCGAAGAGCCACTGCCAGGAGCGCTTGAGGAGGTGAGGTGTCTTGAGGGAAAGAGAAAACACGCGGTCGAGTTAAATTGTTTAATTTCAGGATCTCCTGTTTTTCAACCAGTCCAGAAACCTGCACATCCAGGAATGAATAACGTTCTGCGTTGGCCCCTGAGCCAAGCTGGTAAGATGCTGATTTTCCCCCGGAAGAATTAGGGATTATCGAGGGTAGCAAATAAACTCGAGCTGAGGATGCGCCTGTTACTAAGGCAGATTCTAAAACGGGTTTCAAGGATTCATCAAGATCCAAAGTTGAAGCTATCCCTTGTGATACGAACAATAAACGACTTAACTCATCCAGGCGAGATTTCAAACTGGCACGCATTTTTTCAAATGAACGCCTCAACTGTCCAACCTCATCCTCGCCACCAGGGGATAATGGAGTGTCTAATTCCCCCTGAGACATACGATCTGCCTGGACCGCAAGGTCTTGCAATGAAGAAGTGACCGAACGCAGCCCATAACGGAATATAAAAATTGCCGCGATTGACAATGTTGTAATAATTCCCAAAAGTGGGAGAGCAATATTGATCGCTTGTTGTTGGGCATATTGACTTGGCACAGATATGATCACACTCCAAGGCTTGCCTACAACTGGGCGGTAGTACACCAACTCACCTGCACCATCAGGCGAAGTTTCCTCGAAAAATCGGGGTTCTGAATCACTCCTGCCAGTATATTGAGTCATTACTCTGTTTGAATCTGGATGGTACAAAATCAGCCCGTTCTCATCGATAAGCATGCCTTTCCCATCCACCACAGATAAACTTCCAATACTTGTCAGTAGAGGTCTTGCAAATGGATTTTCTGCCAAATCGCTTCGTCCGATCAGAACTCCACGCAGGTCGCCTCCTTGATCTCGAACTCCTGCAATGAAAGACAACAAAGCTGTTGATCCTCCAGGCTCTGGATTAGTGGCGACAACATCAATCGGAACTATCGAGGCTGAACGAATCCGCTCTAATTCTCTTTGGGACAAAGGTGGAGAATTGATAGCATTTTCTGGGTCGCTGGCAATGTAATTTCCCTGCGGGTCAAGGAAAATGAGTTGGCTAAAATAGGGTAAATCTCTTCTTTGAGTAGCAAGCAGTCCCTGTAATTGTTCCGTTGACTGATCAAAAATTGGCTCATCCGCAAGACTGAGTAATAGATTCTGTCCATTCTCCAGGAAGAATGGGATGGACTGGGCTGTCATATCCCCTGCATTAGACATCCGCCCCTCAAGCATTTGGCGAGCAGCTCGACCTGCGACATACCAGTCACCAACGACTAAAATTGTCAATAAGACTACTGATAATGGAACAACACTGAACAGGAATCGACTAGCAAGCCTGGTCTCACCAGGGGATGGTGCATTGGCTCGTTGAGACCCCCATTTTGATCTCAAGCTTGTGGCTACAAATTCCCCAATTATTCCAGCTACCAAAATGACTATTCCACCGGTGATTGTGGTTGAAATGATATGGCGTAATTCAAAATCTAAACGTGCGGCCAATGAACCTTGACCCAGGATAAATGCTCCAATCAAATGAATGACTGGGTAAATAATAATGAGTGGAATTGCTGCCAGAATCGGATGTCGAAGTCCGCGAAAGAAAGGCGTGCGGTACTCTTGATAAAACATCCAACCAAGCCAAGTTGCCATAAAAGCCATCTCAAGAGGCATGAAAAAAATGTGATCTCCCCAAACCGAAATTAACAAACCGGAAAGAAAACCTAAAATAGATGCCAATCCCGGACCCAATAGTCCTGCCGCGATGAACCAGGGTACAGCTGCAAATATTGGTAAGGATGAACCAGGCGCTTCACCCGGCAGATGCAGGCTTGGGAGCAATAATGTCGTCAGGGGAACACTCATAAGTAAGAAAAGGAATGTTCTTTTACGCCAGGCATTCGGGGATTGATTGAATCTATTCCAACGACGGTTTAAGAGAATAATAATCCCCAGGAGAAGGATCCATCCAAACCAGCCTAATATACTGCCCGGTAGTTCTAGATTGATTGGATTTGTAATGAGGATTGTTATGTCCGGCATATTCAAACTCAGTGGTAGCTAATTTAAGGAAGCTTTATAAGATCTCAAATGTGTCTTGAGTTGCCTCAGTCAAGTCGGAATAATAACCGCGGCGTTCTTCCGGCAGCATTGCCGCGAGATAATACATCGCCTCATCCGATAATTTTCTTAACTCTTCTCTCCCCACCCGTTGATACTCCTGTCGATAAACAATTGGCCGGCCGAACTTCACCACAATAGGATATTCCCTCCACCTCCGGGAATATCTTATCACGGGGTAGCCCGGTGATCCTTCAATAACTACAGGAATGATAGGTGCTCCTGACCTACTGGCAAGGTAAGCAAAACCTCCTTTTCCCCTTTGAAGCTTTGGATTCCTGGTTCCTTCAGGCGCTACCAAAATCATTTCTTTTTTCTTGAGCACTTCCAGCGCATTTTGAACCGCCCTACGATCAACTCCCTCTCGCTGTACAGGTATCACCCCCCAAATCTGAGGAAAGATCCCAATCACCGGATAGTCAAACACTTCTACTTTCGCTAAGGGGATAATATTGCGCGGCATAACATGCACAAGAACAATGGGATCAACCCACCCAATATGGTTCATTAATAAAATTCCAGGGCCTTTCTGCGGGATATTCTCCAAACCCTCAACACGATCCAGGCGAATCAGCAATGTAAAGGCAAGTGATCTTAATAAGAATCGTAAAAATCGACGCCGATTTTTCCAATCGGTGTGATGATATTCTCCATCACGTAATAGTTTATCAACCTGGTTTTCCATAGAGCCCTTACCGCTCCTCCGAATTTTGAGTTTCGAACTCATAAAATCCTCTGTATTGGGGTGGAAGTTGCAGAGCAAGTGTATGCATAATTTTCTTTGTGCCGAACTTGATTGAATCTCGACGGTCGGGAAATTTCTCCAAGCGGAAAGGTTTTCCGATGGTAACCGATACATCCGTCCGCCTAAATCGTTTCATATTATGAAAGACTTGTTTATTCTCTGTACCAGTGAAAGTAATCGGGGTTATTGGTACATCGGCTCTCAAAGCGAGGTATGCTGCGCCATCAGTACCTTCCTCTAACGCACCAGTCAAGCTTTCACGGCCTTCAGGTGCAATCCCCACTATTCTCCTCTGCTGCATGGCGTCCATAACTGCATGCAAAGCCCGTCGATCTGGCTGTCCCCGGTGAACCCAAATAACGCCATAGATGTCCAGTAATCTCCCTAATATGGGTATATCATACAATTCAATTTTCGCGAAAGGCTCAACAATCGGTGGCGCATATGCAAATCCCAGGATCAAATCCATATCCCCAAGATGGTTGGATACCATTAATGCCGGTCCTCTCTGGGGAATATTTTCTGAACCAATTAATTCAGATCGCATCCAAAGAACCACCAAAAGCTTCGATAACCAGCGTACGAAATGGCGCAATAACTTACGCCACCAGGTCAATTTAACCAGACGCGTAATCTGGGGATTAACGACTTCACTACGAGGTTTCAGAGAGATGATCTTGTCCGCCGGCATAAACCCCATGATAAGAAGGCGGGAGCAATTCCGCCACTTTATACATGATCAAATCTGCATTATTTTTCAACGCCAATCTACGCTGTTCACCTTTTCCTTCAATCGCAGGCATGGTGGTGGGTTTCCCAATTCTCATTTCCAGGACAGGTCGTTTGAATCTGATTGCTTGATGAAGAAAATCATTAGTGGACCCAATTATCCCAACAGGCAAAACAGGTGCACCCGATTTATCAATTATGTATGCTACACCTGGTAGTGCGGGACGCAATCCAGGGGTGTGGGATCGTCCACCTTCTGGGGCAATCAATAAAGGGTGTCCAGCTTCGATCACTTGAAAAATTGTTTCTATCAGGCGTCTATCGAACTCGCCGCGGTGAACTTTAATACCGCCATAGAACTTGGCTAATAAGGATTGACCCCTCCGCTCCCAAATGTCTTTAGCACCGATAGCTTCCGGCGCCACAGGCCAAAATGCAATGACAAACGGTGGATCAACGATCGAGATATGATTGATGGCAATGATATAGGGTCCACTTTTCGGTATATTTGCAGTACCAGAAATCCTCACCTCGCTGATTAAATGAAAGACCATCCGAAATATTGGACGGATAATCCATCGGGAAATCACTACATGTATAGGTAGATGGTAGCCATTTCGATTATTGGACACGATGTTTCTCTGTTAACTCCACTATCTTTGCGAAAACTTGTTGAATGTTCAATCCATCCGTATCAATCACGATTGAATCGTCTGCAGGTTTGAGCGGGGCAAATTCACGTGTCGAATCGATCCGATCCCGCTCACGCAGCATGGCTAAGATCGAATCATAATCTACGTCTTCCCTGCGCTGAATCCTTTCATGATACCTTCGACGTACCCTTTCTTCTAACGAGGCATCCAAATAAATCTTGAGATCTGCTTCAGGCAGCACAACAGTACCGATATCGCGTCCCATCATAACTACTCTTCCTTGTAATCCGATCTGGCGCTGTTTTTCGCTCAACACAAGGCGAACTTTCGGATAAGCAGAGACGATTGATACCTTGGCATCAACTTCTGGGCTACGAATGTCCCAGGTAACATCCTGACCCTCCATCAAAATATCACAGTCGCGCCCATCATTTATTGTTGGGGTTTGAAAATCTATTTTAACATTTTTCGCAATGCTTGAAACCCTCGATTCATTCTCTATATCGATACCTTGATTAATTGCCGCAAGTGTTACTGCCCTATACATAACTCCTGTATCAAAGTAGAGGTAATCTAAATACTCAGCCAGTAGTTTTCCAATTGTTGATTTTCCAGAACCTGCTGGCCCGTCGATCGCAATAATCTCAGCCATTCCCATTTAATAACTATCCTCTTGAATTTTATTTTACAGGTAAATCCCCAACAGAAAATTCTTCCCCAGCATCTGAAGTTGATTCTTCTTCCTTTCCAAGGACTCCTCCCGGAAAGAGATCTCCCCTCGCCCATAAAATTATTTTGTTATTCATCAGTGGAGCATCTCGAAAAACCAGCCAGCTTGGCCAATTCTCAGGCAGGGGGCCCTCCCAGTCTGGGTATGCCCACCAGGAAAATCCCTGACCTCGATAGCCTATTGACAGGTTCGGCTCAGGCTGGTCTTCGCGATTGATGATGATAGATGGCAATTCACCAGCCGGGACTGCGGTTAAAAATCTCGCATCTGACCAATTTCTCATTTCCCATCGTAGTGATGGAGCAGATGTGGTTAAGACCACATCCAGAGTATCCCGCATGCCGGTTCTCCATTCTGAGAGATCGCCGAGGGTGACTTGAAGATCGCCGACATTCTTAGCTATTGGAATCGGCGCGTAAAGTTCTTGTTCCCCGTTGGGGCGAAGTTGAGATAAGCCCCACATCGAAGATATACTATAAAATCCTAGGCCTAGCAGCAGCCCCCACACAAGACCTTGTTGGGCGGTTTTTACAGACCAGCCCAAACCGATAAGTAAGGTAGTTACTCCCCCGAGGACTACCGTTCCGCCGATCACTGCCCAACGTAATTGATAGGCTTGAGAATCTCCCCCGCTCATACTTAAGCCAGCCAAGTTCAACCAGCCCAGAGCCATCAACAACAAAATCAATGATGCCTGTCCTAATGCAGGTAGCAGCTCGGCGCCTTGAACTCGAAAATATCTTGTTATCTCTATCGCTGCCAGTCCCCAGAGGGGAACCAACAACCAGGTTAAACCAATGACATCTCGTCCTGGATAAATAATGGCAAGAGCAAAGGAAGCTCCGGCCCATAGACTGAACCACTGGGACACCGAATCACGTCGCCGCCATCCTTGAATGATAGCGAGAGTACCAAAAATTAATACGATTGGGTTGTAGAAAACCAGGGAGACCAACAATCGCGAGGCGGCTATCCCAGAAGCAGTTGTCCATCCATTAAGATAAGCAGGCAAGATACTGGTCAGAGATCCAAGTCCTTCAGGGAAAAGGAAGAACAATGTCCCTACAACTAAAATGACGCTGCCAGCTGCAAGAAATCCTGAGCGAATAGCCCTCTTAGTATTCTCAATTGCCTCTTCCCTGGGCAGCGGAGCCAGAACATCTCTTTTTGATAATAAATCCCCAATCAACCAAGCGAATCCAAATCCCAACAGACCCTGTAAGGCAGATGGTCCACTCAACACCATTAACCCACCGAAGATGCCAGCAGGGACTGGTTTGCGGTTATACGCTAATCCTAGCGCCATAATCCCAAATCCCATAGCCATAATTTCCGTTCCCGCAACACGCGAAAAAGCAACCAAACCAGGGTCAAGGGCTAATCCAATAGCCATGATTAAGGCAGCTTTCCGCCCTATCAACGAACGGATGAGATAAGGAAATAACACCAAACAGATTCCGGCCAGAAGTGGCCAAATACGCGCGTAAGCATTGTTATCAGATAGAAGAAAAAAGGTGGCTCCAGTCAGAAGCGGGTAAGCTGGACCGGGTGAGAAACCAGTGCTTTCTCCTCTAGATATATAAAACGCTTGCAAAGCCTTTTCAGCCTCAAAATCAGATAACGGGGCATCACCAATACGTAAAATACGAATCCCCAGTGCTGCCATAAAAATCAAGAAGAAGAGACCTTGTTCAATGGTTATTCGGCTAAGTTTCATGGGTTATCCAAACATAATTATAACTGTATCTCTATATACTATCGCTGGTGCTTGTCTCAGATTATCAACAGTTAACTGAATATTTATGAATTGTGAAAATGAGAAATAATATGGTTATTTGACCCAAGAAATGTCGAATTCCATAGGAACTTCGTAAATGGATACCTGATCTGATTTATAAACCGGCGCTCCAAGAAACCTCTCAAATTTGACCTCATTCACACGGTAAGTTCGGCGTTCTAAGGTACCAATGAAGACGTAGCGGACATTGTACATATCCAACAATTGTTTTGTGTCTTCCCAGCTATTAGACCTGTAGATCGTCTCAATATCCTCTTCGCGGGTTCCAATTTCCTTCCTACCACCACGCCATTGGCTTTCATGACCTGCCCATCCCAACACATTTGGCTGTCCACTGATTGTCGCTACTCGTGCATATTCAGAATATTGTGGTCCAACCGCTTCAATTACCACACCCGCAGGGGCACTTTCAAGCCAGCGGATTCCAGCTAAATCTTCTTGCGCACTACTTTCTAAATGGGCTGTACCATCAAGAGTGAAACCAGAAATTGGATTGAAACCATTCGTTTTATTCCACAGACTGAAAAAGGGATACGTTAACGCAGCAATAAGCAAAATGGCTAATCCAATCCGAAAAGCAACTCCCCAAAACCGGCTTAATTCCTTCAATAGCACTGCAGTCCCAAATGCTGCTGCCAATCCCCAAAAAATCCAGGTCTGAAAATAGAATTTAAAAATTGTATTCATCCGGGATCCAAATTGGTCCCGGAGATAGAAAAATTCTGTAAACAACACCAATAAACCACCCATGAGGATCAGTAGCAGGATAAAATCATGTACTGTTGGAAGTGAGGAAGGAGTTGGTTCTGAAACTATTGTTTTTTCCTGACTTAATGAGGAGTCAGGTTCAATGGCATTAAACGATTTTGGTCTATATAGGGTTAACAAATATCCAAAAGTCAAACCCAATAAGAGAATAATAGTAATCCATCCCAATCCGGAAAACCGACGCGATAAAGATTCTGCTAACAATATAATACCTGGTTCACCACCAATAGAGCTAACAAAGATATTTCCAAGCAAGGGGATGCTGGCGATCCCCAAACCAAATAACAACGAGATGAACCATAAACTAATAACCAGACCCAAAGCCAGAAGAAATCCGCGACCAACATAAAATTGGTCTTTGCTTCGTTTCCTCAAGAATAACAGGTAGGCAAAAATCGGCAACAGCAAGGATCCGAACATGACCCAAAAGTGTGCCCCACGGGTAGAGTAAACTAAATTCGGTAAAATTCCACCGGCTTGCGACGAGAATCCTATATAGAAGGGCAGGTACAGCAAGACCCCCGATAGCGCTAGCGAAATGGCCATGATAAGGAAATCTTTCGCGATGGAAACTAACGAAGGTCTTTTTTGTAACTCAGCTTGATCAATTGAGTCTTGAAGGAGTTGATCGACACTCAGTTTCTCTGCCTGGCGTTCTGTTATCACTTTCCGCGCCACATAAACCAAGCTGAACATGAAGACATACATGGGGAAATCCCACGTATTTAGAAAAGCCAATCCGCCGATTATCAATCCACCCGCCCAAAATGTTTTTGAATTAATTGCTAATTCTAGACCGAGCCAGCGCATTTTCCCTTTTGCACCACCCATAAATACATTCAGGATCAATCCGATCGCCAACAGCACAAATGGCATGACCAAAACATGTGGGTGCAGGTCTCCAAGTAAATAGGAGAAAAATGGGAATTCGTCGATCACCTCTCTCCATGTTCCCGCCAAATCGTAATCCTGAACCACACGGGAAGCTCGCCACCACCATAGATAACGGGAAGGAATCCACGAAAATGGTTGGGAAGGTGGAACACTTAATTCCTTCATATCCAACCATACCCAAAATCTTGAGCTGAGCTGCCCAGTCCCATCCTGAAGCCAAAATAGACCACGGGCGTGAATAACCTCGAAAAAACCCTCCAGGTTGCTGACAATGAGAATAAAAGTCGGCCCAAGCAGGGATAAGATTAAATTTTGTGAATTATCTAATCTGGAGGTCGGATTACTCTTTGGTTTGAGCAGAGACAGCAAGGAGTATAAAATCCCATAAGCTGCGATGGCACTTAATGCAAAGGTCTGTGACAATGCCATGTTGAAAGCAACGCTGCCAGGAGTAGCAGTGAGTTTGGCAATCATTGCCGTGATCACGTAACCAAAGTAATAATATGATATGGCGTAACCAGAAAGCCAAGGGTCGTGTGGTGGAAAAACCGGGGAATTAAGAATTGCGTTGATAAACGCTAATTCCATCGGTTTCTCAGTTCCAAGGATTTCAGGATTCGCTGCTCGTATGATGGTCCAGATACCAAATGCGACCAGGAACAATGCCTCGATGCTTAACACCAGGCGACGATTGTCCCGCCACCAGCTGCTCAATTCTTCAATTGGAATTCCCCGCAAGGCCCAATAACTCAATCCAAGTAAGATTGTCAGACCGAGAATCAAGCCACCGATATCATTTCGAATAATTCCGAGAGAAGCCAATAGCCAGAATATAAATCCCCAAACCAGCAATCCAAAAATTCTGCTCAGGGAATAACCCCGGTCAGCGAGCGCGGGCAACAACCGGTAGGTGAGAGGAAATGACACCAATCCGATCAATGTTATACAGATATACCAAACTAAAAAAGTGAGCATGGATTAATTCCCAGTAGGTTTTTCATTCCATGACCTGATAAATAACCGTATCCCCAGTTCGATACACTTCTTGCCAGAAAATACCTTCCAATGAATCGAATTTCTGTAAACCGGAGCCTGGATATAAGGCGCGTTCGAGCTGCCCAACGACGATGTATTTCACACCATATTTGTCCAGGACATCCTTCGCTCCTTCAGGATCGGTGGTTAGGTAGAATTCATTAACCTCAGTTATCCTTCCTTGGATTAATTCCTCAGGAGCTAATGCTCGTTGTTGTCGTTGGTGCCAATTCCAACCTATCACGTTTGGAAGACCGGTGTAGATCGTATTGCGGGTTCCCCAATGATACTCCACCATGTTGCCTTCAATGATCACAGGCGAACCGACGACGTTATCTTGTAACCAGCGAATAGCTCGATAATCCTGACTCAAATCCATGCGTGTTTCGAGATCATCATAACCCGCGTATTCCATGAAAGCCATACCATCCAACGTGAGAGGTACATCTTCAACCATACGATCTTTGATTTTCGCTGTACTCCCTAATAACGGATATAAAACCGCTGAAGCGATCAGGAAAATGACAATTATCTGCCATAGAGACCTCCATGCAGGAGTCCATCTCGAAATGGATGCCAATGTCCAGCCGAAACCAGCCGCCGCACTCAACGCAAGTAATGTCCACACCTGGAAATAAAACTTGAACACGGTGTTCATCCGCCCAATATCCCCAACAAGAACAATTATCTCTACCATCAGAGTCAGTGATAATCCTGCAGCGATCATGACCAGAACTGCCCTCTTAGCATCTGAAAGCCCTGGTCGAAATATTGATATACTAACCCAAATTACCAAAGGAATGACAAACCAGGCGATCGATACACCCAGGATCTGCAGGGCAATGATCCAGACTAATGTCAAAATACCACCCACAATGAGACTTCCTCGATATGGCGATAGTTTCCTGATATTTGAAAGTGGCGTGTTTGCCATCCACTCCCGAGTCTCCCAAATTAACCAGGCAATGATCACGAAGAGGAACACACCCCAATGGGTTACATAAGATAAGAATGGGGTGTGCGGACCTTTCCAAAACTGGATATTTGTATAGCCTTGAACATACCAATTCGCATAAGGTTGGTAGAGGAGAAATGCCAGGAAGGCTAAAAGCAGCATGGTGCTGGCGGAAAATACAATCCTCTTAAATATTGATGGGAGACTATTCAATACCTTCAATATCCCAAACGCGGGCTGCTTATATTTCCAAACAGCGTATCCGACTGACAAAATGCCCAAGACCAAATATATTGGGAAATCCCATGTATTTGTGGGACGCAAGGCACCGATCACTAATCCACCTACAAATAAACTTGTTGAGACTCGCAGAATGGAATTGAGCCTTGTGTCTTGGGTGTTTATGCTCCACCCTTTCGCGAATAGAATTGACAAGGCCCAGGCAAGAGCAAGTAAGGTCAATGGAAGAGCAAATAAGTGTGCGTGTGCATCCCCATAAAGTACTGTGAAAAACGGAAACTCAGTGATTGGCTCTACATCATTCGGGGCTGGAATCGCTCGGCTTGGCAACCAGTACCAATCCGCAATTCCATACGGCATGGAAGAACCAGTCAAGGTCATGAATGCACCTTGCACTGCCCAGATTATTCTGCTGAAAATATTCGCACCTTCGATATTTCCTCCGGGAGCAGCCAATCGTTGGTACCCCTGATAAATCATGCGCAAAGTGCCGAGATTCCCTAAAACAGCGACTGCTAATGCAGCAGATATGCCCGTGATAAACGGTGAAGACCTAATTATCGCTTTTAGGTGGTGGGCTACAGATCGTCCAATGCTGACCAGATTCCAACCGATTGAGAAGGCACCCATAGCGATCATGCTGAATAATGTAGGAATAATCAGGTTATAGGCAACTGATGGCACGATACCAAGCCATTTCACCAGCACCCCAACATATACAAATCCGTAATAATAATAATTGATATATCCACCAGAGAACCAAGGATCATATGGAGGGAAGGATATGCTTTTTAGCACCGCGTTGAGGTACGAGAAATCCATTGGCTTTTCTCCCCCCTTCCAAGGATGCCAGAGATCCGGATTGCCTAGGCGGATCAGTAAATCAAAAATAAAAAATGCCAGGAATAATCCCTCAATCGTCAGGAAATAGGTCCGTCTTTCACGCCACTCTCGACGGAGGTCGGCACGTTGTAAGTAGATTAAGACACCAGATATTCCCAGCAAAATTACCAAAATAAGAGTGATGGTTGGTCTGGTGAATGGAATCTTGACTGATCCAGCTAGCCATACCAGATAAGACAAAAACAACATGCCGGCTGTGCGTGCTAACGGGTATCCGCGATCAGCCAATCCTGGTAGTGCGACGCGCAGGATAGGATAAGCCATGATCCCCAACAGAGCAATTGCAAGATACCAAACGACCACAGTCAGGCCAGGCGATCGATTTAGCAATGAATTAAGATTAAAGAGCTGCGACCATGTGCCTCCCACAAGTTGACCTGCCAGACGATCAAATGGCAGCATCATATCCTTCGGTAATTCACCAGCTTTCTTCGGTGTGATATGCACCACCGTGGTTAAATCCACCCCTCCCAAGATTTCACGTACATTTTCAGAATCGTAATGAGGACCTTTGCGGAAGATAAATACCTTAGGATGATCGTAAACGGTAAAGGCTTCTTCCGATGGTTGATCGTTCAAACCTAACGATCCTATGGAAGGATCGGATTGGAAGACTTTGACCAATTCAAAACCCAGATTACCTTGGAAATCCCCAACCTGGGCAACAGTGTAGCACGACTCAATACTCTTCTCTGGTGGACACCCCATTAAGTGCCGGTAATACTCAGTCGTCATGGGGAATCGTTCCGGTATGCGCGGCAGTGTACCCCATTGACGGCTTGAGCTGATCAGGATGTACTCAGTATGATCCAAGATGTCATAAAAACGTGACAGCTTATTGGGATTGTCATCCTCGTACATATCAAAATTTAAACCTGGCTCATAAATTCCTGCAAATCCATCATATCCGTCGAGGCGAACTGGTAAACCATCATCCCAGGCTCCTTCGTTGGCGAGGGATGCTCCGCGCAGAATGATGCTACCCCCGGAATCTTCCAGACTGACCTTAAGATAATACTCCTGACCGTCCTCCAAATATAAAGGGTTATCCAATAGCAACCTGAAACCATCATCACCCTCAAAATTAGCGGATAATTTCGCCGATGCGAGTGGATCGCTGCTGTCTGGTTGAGAAGAGATGGTGAAATTAAGAGTTTGTTCTCTGGATACTTCTGGGGAGATGATGTTTAATACCACATCTGTCAGAAAACCATCATCCGGTGAAGTGAAATTTGCTAGATATGAATTTGAAGAGCTGACCAAGGCATCAGAGAGGGCAATCGACTCGCTATGAATTTGGTCGCTTTGAATTGTGATAACCAGGTCGCCGTTCAGGCCGACGGGTCCTTGAACGGGAGGTAGGCTCAAGTGAAGATAATATTGTTGATTGGCCACCAATTCAAGTGGCTGTTCTAATACAGCCGTTGAGGTCTCAATGGTTCCATCTTCAGAAGGGTAAAAACCAGCGGATAAGGTTACAGATTCGGAATGCCCACCTCCACCGGGGATCTCAGAGATCTTCAATCTGAAATCTTTATCGCCAAAGTTGGTATAAGGGTTAATGACCTTGTATAAGTTGATCTCGGCCAGTTCACCGCTATCTTTAGGCCTAAATCCACTCACGAAAGGAAGATCCGGACGGATCATGTAGTTGTGTGGATATGGGATGTGCTGGTTGAATACCCCATCTTGAGATTGAATTGGCAAGTTTATCGGACCTGGGACATTTTGATAAATCCAGCGTGAGGCGTCGACTCTGGTGACCGGCCTGGTGTAAATATTTGAAAATGAATAGGCGTATAAAGCAGTTGCGAATAATACCCCACCCCCGACTATGATCGCAAGGATCCGTACCCAACTTTTGGATTTGGAATTATCCTGATCAGTTTTAGTATCAGTATCATTGATATAACTTGAGGTTGGGTGAAGACTATCAGCATGATGACCTTTCCCCCAATTGTAGAGGCGAACAACAGCCCAGGCAGCGAAAATCGCCAGAATAGGATAGATCAGGAGATGGTAGCGCATTGAGGGATTGAAGATCAAAGATTGCCAGATGAAAATTAAAGCAGTCCATCCCCACAATAATATATGCTTTCGCCATTCACCTTTGATCATCCTCCAGCCAACCCACAAGAATCCTGTCCAAGCCAGCAAGCCAAACGGTAATCCCATCCCCCACCTAACCATATTTTCCCAGGCAAACCATACGGGGCGCCGAGCCCACTGAAGTGCAGGTGGAAAATCTACATCTCCTTGAGCTTGTGTTTGCAATTCTCGCAAATTAGCCACCCAAGCTTGGTTTGGGGTGAATCCAAAAAATCCTGGACCGTTGAAGGCCATCGGCTGAAAAATGCGGAATACAAGCAAGCTCACAATTCCAGCCAAGATTAAATAACCCAATGCGCTTTGGGCAAGTTGCTGCCGTGTTTGACCCTTGACGCTCGCCAAACGTATAATCAATGCTCCAGGGAGTAATATCGCCAGGGGCGCAGCGCTGACTTTTGACGAAGCTGCGAGACCTAACACGATACCAAATCCTAGAGATAATGTGAAGATAGGATTTTTTAGAAAATTGGAAAGGGTTGATTTAATCGAAGCAGGGATATTCTTTTGAATGTTCGCTTCATTCTCGACGATGGATGACTGTCCTGGTAAGCTATAAGCACTGTCGTTGGGAAAATCTATCTGATCATAAGCCACCCGCACTGCGAAATAGACAGCCATCATCGCGAACAAAGTCGTGAATGTATCGACTGTGAAGAAGTGTGAAAGCTGGATCTGTAAAACCGCAAATGCAGAAAAGCTTGCTGCTAACAAACCGACCCATTTGTTATAAGCCTTCGCCGCCACAAGATACACGAATAAAACTGTCAAGAGGTCAGCGAGGGCTGATAAGAAACGCCCGGCATTAGTCATTTCGTTGAATCCGGATTGTCCATATACCCACTCAACTGCGTAGCGTGTCAAATACATGGGTAAGGTACCGTATACGTAAAATCCATGCCCACGATTATGGGGATTTAAGCTCGAATTCGCCGTGTCCCAATACTCTGCAAGACTATTCACCGGGGATATATCCGATCCAACCCAGATTAAGAATCGCTCATCGGGATGAAGATATTGATATTCCCCCCATGACAAACCTCTGAATCGCAAAAAAGCTGCTGCTATAAGAATTATTGTAAGCAGAATTCCAACGATAATAATATTTCTGGTTCTCTTGCTTTCCGAATCGGTTGCTTGGTCCATAAAAGGATTATTTAGTGAACTTCATTAATGTAACCAGATCATTCTGGTAAGACGAAAAATTGATAGAAGTCTTTATTAGGCACCTCAGATGTGTGAAGTTGTAAGATCCCTTCTGGGTAGAGGTTTTGCAAAGCAGTCATCGAGTCTGAATCATCGATCTTAACGATAAACAATTTCGCGCCTTGATCCTCCACTGTCTTTTGAAAATCCTCAGGCCATATCGCAAAGTCCTTGGTTGGAAAACCAGCATTAATCCCAACTAAACGGGTATCTACCCAGTGTGGGAACGCAACAACGTATGCGTTTTCGTGGGAACCAATAATAATTGTAAAATCCTTGATCGCCTCTCCAATCTCACTTGAATTCCAAGAGGAATTGGCATAGTTTTGCTGATACTGGTTGAAAACCAAGTCATAATTTTGATATCCCGACCAGACAAGTAATAGTATACCGATAACCCAAACAAAACCTCGCCCCACGGGAGCTGCAATGTGGGATTCAATCCCCGATAAAAACCCATCTAATGAGAGACCAACCAGGAGAAAGACCGGAACGAGCGCAGCTGCAGTACGATTAAGTGAGGGGTTTTCTGTTGGAAATGCAATAGATAAGATAGATGGCATCATCAGGAGGGGAATTGATAGCATCAAGAATAGATCTAACCAGTGTCTTCGCCGAATATATCTGATTAGAAACAAACCAAATCCTAAGTAAAATAACACGCCGGAAACAATATCCAAAGCTGGTCTGTTTGTGACTGAAAGAACCCAAACTTCTCCATTGTCCCAAGCGAACATCGTCATTGCATCCCATAAATTATCTAAGAAAATTAGCAAGGGAGAACCTGGATACGCGCGTTCAATCGTTCCTACGCGGGTCAATATTCGGTAGGAAAAATTATCTGGGTTCGCAAGCGAATAGTTAAGTAGCGGGAGAAATACAAGTAATGAAATCAATCCCATCAATAACAAACCGAGAATGGCTTCCTTTCTAAACCCAATCGATTGGCGGTGAAGCAGATAGAGTCCCACTGCAAGGATGAAGATTATCGGTACGATCCGATAGGTAGAATATCCATGCAATCCTACCCCAACAAATAAACCTGCCAGGATAAAGTAATTCCGGTTAGATGATCGTATTCCCCGTAAGAAAAAATATAAAGCTGGCGCAAAAAAAAATGGGTAAAGAGTGAAGCGTAAGGCGATTCTTGAGATAATATTAGGCCAATATGCAATACCTGCGAATGCTAGAGCGATCAGTCCAACCCGACGATTCGCAATTTCAACTCCAAGTAGATAGATAAAAGGTAAAGTGAGAATTCCAAATAGTACGGTACCGATCTTTAGACTCAAGAAGGTGTAACCCGTCCCGATCAGGCTGATCACACCCGCGGTAAGATACATTTGGAAAGCCTCACGCCCTGTATTCCGTGGAAAGAAAATACTGGTCTGGCCATGGAGGACATCCCACACATCGAGAATCTTTTCAGCATGATCGCTGACCATCTCTGGGGGTACCTGATCAAGGCGATAAAGACGAAAAAAAAGGGCGAATAATCCAACAACAATAATTAGAATCGTCCAAGGTGAGATTTTCAGGTTCCAGTTTTGATCTTTCAGAAACCGCAAAACACTTTCATACCAAGATTGTTCCTTAGAAGCAGGCAACCAAAAAGCGACCACAACCAAGGTAAACCCGGTGAACCAAAGGAGGGTATTCAACCAAGTAAAGCGATTACCATCAAATAAAATAAAAGCTACCAGACTGATTAGAATACCGAACCAGAGAGGAATTTTCCGCACGCTCATAGGATCGATGAAATGATCAGCCTCTGGAATTGGGGCAGGCTTAAACTCATCACGCACATACGCCCACACGAGGGTAATTGCTGCAAAAAAGTAAAGAATAGCTCCGGTTATCCAGGTTCGCTCCGGACCTGGCTCCAAAGAAAATTGAGCTGCCAGCGCGAGGATAAGTGCTATTATTGACCGCCAGGGAAATTGTTGTTTATCCCGGATTTTAATGTCTATAGATTGAGAGTGAGGTTGTATATCGAGAATTTGATCGACTCCCCCCAAATCTTCTACATGATGACGTTCCCTTTGATCGTCATATGAGTCGATAGACTCCGAACCGACCTCAATTTCCTCATCTGGGATTTTTAGAGGTGGACTTCGCCAGAAAGTTAATAGCGACTTGAAGTAGTCGAGAACGCTTGGGTCATCAATCATACAATTATTGGAGTTAAAACGTCACCTTTCAAAAGTAGAGAGAATGATAACCTATCCATAAATTTGTTGCATGATTAATTAACTTACTTCTAATGAATTTCTTTTGAAAATTTTTTAAATTGATAAATAAATTTCTCTATTGAGTTATATTTATATACGGATTTTTTTTGCCTAAACGTCGATTCGTAGAAAATTCGATTATCCTAAGTTCGATCCCCTCTTCCATCTATTAATTGTTCAAATAATCCCTCATACTCCAGCGCAATTGTTTCTGGGGCATAGTGATTAGTAATCTCATCAATATTACCGTTATATCCATTGGGTTTGTCCAAGATGCTTATCAGTGCCCTCGCTAAATTATCAGAATCTCGCGGAGGGACAATAAGCCCCATTCCGGTACTCTTAATTGGTTGGCGGACTCCTGGCAAATCACTGACAACGACGGGTGTACCACAGGTCATTGATTCGACCTGCACCATGCCATAGGATTCGGTGCTGTTGATACTTGGTAATACAGTGACCTCTGCTTCATGGAAAAACACTGACCATTCAAGTGGAGGTAATATACCTAAGAATGTCCAATGCTCGCCTTGTTTCTTAAACATGGGGGCTAATTTTTGAGCGTACAATTCCTCGCCAAGAACATTTTGATGTTGACCTGCAAAAAGAACTCTCGCTGTGGGATATTTTTTTAATACTTGGGGTAGCGCTTCGACCAGGTATTCCACTCCTTTTTCTGTCGCCAACCGGGCAGCCATTCCAATAATCCTCTGATTGGGCAGCAAATTATATTTTGAACGAAATTTTTCCACATCATTTTCAGTAACAGACTCTAAATGGATCGGCGGAGGGATGGCATGAACCTTATCAAGGTAGCGACTGAGGAAGGGTGAATTTTCTGCATAGTCCAAGGAATTGGTTACGATGATATTGGCAAGCTGCGCTGAGATGTGGTTGGCCAAATGTGAACCCCGGTTAGCCAAATTATGAATAAATCCGGTCGGAAGACGTAAGTCACAGTGATATGTCAGAAGCATGGGTTTTCCAAGCAGTCTGCTGATTGAGGCCACCACCGCAGCATCTGGTTGTGGAGCATGTGCATTGACGACGTCTGCCTGTGCGATTAATTTCCAAGCCCAGTATGGTAAAGTGGGCATAATCACACCTTTACTTATCCGCATCAACACTCTTGGTCGAATGACCGTAACCCCATCACGGACTTCATTCGGTGGCAGGGTCGGGTCGAAGCGCGAAGTAAGAACCGTAACTTGATGACCCCTTCCAGCCAGTGCACGAGCGAGTCGTTCTGTATAGATTGTCAAGCCGGAATAATGCGGCCTGTAATACATCAGAGAAATAAGGACTTTCATACCTCAATCAATGCCAACTGGACTAACGTTTTTCAAACGCAAATATATCCCAGTTAATGTCTCTCCATCCTGGAAAATCGCGTAAACTCCTATAAATCCTGTGATCGTAATGTGAATAAAATGAGCAACCAGGGCAACCGCTAATGCCTGGGATGTGGGTACACCCAATAGCGAGAATGCACCAACCATGGCGACCTCATAAATCCCCAAACCGGCTGGAGCAGAAGGCAAGGCTATCCCCAAAGAGATAACTCCAACGATGAATCCGATCCACCAAAACTCCAAAGCTATTCCCAAGCTGAGGGTGAGGAAATATAACTGTACAGATCCGAAGAACCAAGCAACCAGAATATAAAAAACACTTAATAGAAATTGGTCTACCCGCGATAGTGCACCTAATCCATCTAGCAAGGACTCGACACGGCGTAAGAACCGCTTGCGGAATAATGGTCTAGTCTCTCCATAAACCTTTAATTTTATTATTAGCCTTTGACGATATCGAGCTAACAAGAACAATGAAACCAATACCAGGGAAACCAGAACCATCACCAAACTGGCAATTGTTTGACCGGCATCCAATCCAAGTACAAAAGGAAGGGTCGCTAGCAACAACCCAGCAGCAATAGCGACATCGTAGGCACGTTCGATGATGATGGTTGATAGAACGAAAAACGCGCTCAACCCAGTTGCCTGCGATAACAAAACTGCCCGTCCCAATTCACCCAATCGAAAAGGAAAAATGTTATTCAACAAATACCCCTCGTTGAGGGTCAAGAAAACTCGTCCAAAGGAGGCTTTGTTCTGCAGGATTGTTCTCCATGAGAAGGTACGCATCACGACACCTAACAAATAAAAAATAATCGCCGTGATAAACCAGTTCAAATCTATCAAGGTGAGAACTTCGATCACACCTTGCCAGTTTGAAAATCGGATTAGCAGCAGGATTGCGATCGCACTTATGACCAAGCCGGGCAACCATCGTCCGATTCCAGCGAACCTGATTCGACTCACGAAGATCAATCATCCTCTAAGCGCAGGACGGCGAAAAAAGCCTCTTGTGGGATCTCCACATTACCAACCATTTTCATACGCTTCTTGCCCCGCTTCTGTTTCTCAAGCAACTTCCTCTTGCGGGAAACATCGCCACCATAACACTTGGCCAAGACATCTTTTCTGAGTGCTTTCACATTCGCACGAGAAATAACCCTGCCAGAAGCGGAAGCCTGGATCGGCACTGCAAAGAGCTGTCTGGGAATTAAATCTTTTAACTTCGAGATCAACGCCTGCCCTTTATGATAGGCGGTGTCACGGTGAACAATCATTGCCAGGGCATCGACGGGTTCATTATTTACCAGAATCTCCAATTTCACCAGGTCGTCTGGCCGGTATTCGATGAAATGGTAATCCAGGGAAGCATACCCACGGGTACGCGATTTGAGCTGGCCGAAGAAATCAACGATCATCTCTGACAAGGGGATTTCATAGATTAGCTGGACTCGATTTGAAGTTGGATAATCTTGCTCAATAAATACTCCACGGCGTTTCTTCACCAAATCCATCACAGTTCCATAGTATTCAGTTGGTGTGAATATTTCGATTTGCATCCAGGGTTCACGGATTTCGGAAACCTCCCCCTCTTCTGGCAGCTCAGCTGGGGAAGCGATTCGTAATATATCCCCAGATCGGATAACAACCTCGTACTGAACCGAGGGAGATGTGACAATGATGTCCAGGTCATATTCGCGTTCAAGCCGTTCCTGGATGATCTCCATATGAAACATTCCCAGGAAACCACACCGGAAACCAAAGTTCAATGCTTGTGAGGTTTCAAATTGGTAAACCAGGGAGGCATCATTGAGTTGCAATTTCTCAAATGCATCCTTGAGATTGCTATAATCCTCTCCTTCTACTGGATATATCCCGGCATAAACCATTGGTTTTGCTTTTTGATACCCTGGCAATACCTCAAGGGCAGATTTGGTGGCAGATGTCAAAGTATCCCCAACCCGACACTCACGCAAAGTCTTCAATCCTGTGGCAACGTAACCGACTTCACCAGCAGATAACTCACCTATAGGTTCGAGTTGGGGAGTGAACACACCTATTTCTACAGGTTTAAATTGGGCTTCACTCGCCATTGGCAGCATAATCTCATCAGTGGTTATGCGGCCGTCAACAACGCGTATGTAAGCAACGACTCCCTTGTAAGAGTCATAATGGGAATCGAATATTAAAGCCCGGATCGGTTCCTCAACATCCCCTGCTGGAGGGGGAATTTTTTCAACTACTTCTTCCAGAATGGCATCAACATGTAAGCCTTCTTTTGCCGAAATACGTAATACCTGTTCTGCAGGTATACCCAGCAAACTCTGGATTTCCTCAGCAACCTCATCGGGCCTGGCAGACGATAAATCAATTTTGTTGATCACTGGGATGATTTCCAGATCAGCATCCAACGCCAGATACAAATTTGCGAGCGTTTGAGCTTCCACTCCCTGGCTGGCATCAACAACCAGAATCGCGCCTTCACAGGCTTCTAAAGCCCGGGAGACTTCATATCCAAAATCAACATGTCCTGGCGTATCAATTAGATTGAGCTCATAGGTATGACCATCTTGTGCGGAATACATCATTCTCACCGCCGATGCTTTGATCGTCACCCCCTTCTCTCGTTCCAGTTCCATACTGTCAAGAACCTGATCGACCATATCGCGATCAGAAATCGTGCCTGTCAGCTGCAAAAGTCGATCCGCCAGGGTGGATTTTCCGTGGTCGATATGAGCCACAATGCAAAAATTTCGAATTCGATTGGTCATAGACGCGCTGAAGTATACACGATTTTCTCTAGTTTACTGTTACACACTTTCCCCACCAATATTTCCAGGATTGAAGAGCGAGTCAATCACACCTTTCAGGTCAACCTTGGTTTGAGCTGGGAGTGATAATCTTGCCAAGAACTCCACGTTTCCTTTCGGTCCAAGCAACGGGGAACGTATGAGACCAGAAATCTGATATCCCTCATTTTCAGCAAATTCGAGCACATTGTATAAAACCTGCTTATGAACTCTAGGATCTCGAATAACCCCTTTTCCCCGAGTGGATTGGGATCTATCAGCTTCGAACTGTGGCTTGATCAACACGATCACTTGCCCTGTCAATTCCTGGAACCAGCCGCACACAATCGGCAGAATCACCTTAGAGGAGATAAAGGAGGCATCGATGGTAACAAAATCTAACTCCTCGGGTAAACGCTCAAGGAAACGGGCATTAACCCCCTCCATCACCACTACATTTGGATCTTGACGAATCTTCCAGTGCAAAATCCAACGCCCAACATCGATTGCATAAACTCTCTTACAACCATGTTGGAGAAGACAATCGGTGAATCCACCAGTTGATGCTCCGACATCGGCGCATATCATTCCTGTTACATCAATATTGAACTCAAGTAAGGCAGCTGCTAGTTTCTCCCCTCCTCGGGATACATAGCGTGGTCCCCGTTCGATCTTTATCGAAACATTTTCAAAGAAGGATACCGCTGAATTTGGCACCACTTGGTCATCAACTCTTACCTTTCCTGCCATGACAAAGCGTTGAGCTCGTGAAAGATTGTCAACCAAACCTTTTTCAACTAAGAGTAAATCTATGCGCAGCTTCTTCATTTATCTTTTCTCAAATAGTCTAGCAGTTTCATAGGCATCAGATTATTTGATGACATCAAAACCGGCCACTTTTATCTCACCACCATCAACAATCATCGCGCCACATAGCAATCGCATGGTGGTTGTTCTCACGGCATCGTCTGGACCTGCCAAGTCAAAAATTTCTCCAGAAGAGAAATTCAGACTGAGATTCTCAACTGCACACCGCGATCCAAAATATTTGTATAAACTGGATAGTTCGATCATTTCAAAGCTGGATTAAAATTTTACATCTGCTTGAATGCCGGGTTTAAGTTTTCCTTCAGGATTATCAATTTATTTTTTTATTGCGAAGGTAGTTGACCGGCGACCGTCCTGGGTCCGAACGTTTCGGGGGGTGAATTCCGCCTGATCTGCAACATGGGTCACAACCCCTGGAAAGATTTCTCTCGGATATGATTCCACATTTATTCAACCGTCTGAGCAAGCATTATTCACCATAACGATCTTCAGGGATAAACTCAGTGATAGCAGAATCATTCAACTGAGCTAGTGCAAATAAGGGAGTTCCTGGATAAGCTACTTCACCTGGCTCAATGAGCCCTTCCAGCACAATACCATCAATCCCGAGATCTAATAGTGAGCTGCTTAATTTGTGATTCGAGCACATGAATAGCAAATTCAGCAGAATCGATTTGCGCTTAGGCACCTGCTAACTGCT
>SDBV01003168.1_pt1 | contig 24515 bp, 43 predicted proteins | sample 2277081 | NCBI WGS metagenome assembly SDBV01 (sample SAMN10402039, study PRJNA504765) | marine sediment metagenome | isolation source: marine sediment core GS10_PC15, 223 cmbsf | place: Arctic Ocean: Southern Knipovich Ridge | collected 2010 | reverse complement strand
GTCGATCGATCGCGCGGCCTGCGTGTGGGCCGACGACGCGCTAATGCTGCGACGCGCTGACTACGTTAGCGCCGAAAAAATGCTGAACACATACGTTCCCGTGCTCGAGCTCGGCTACGAGCTACCGATCACTTCGCGTTACGGGCTCGCTGCGACGGGGCGTACGACTTCTAGCGCGCCACGCGAGCCGTTGATCGGTACGAACTTGCAGAACTCGCCGCGTAAGCCGGGCGTGCGTGAGTGCTACGTACCGCGCGCCGGTAAGGTCTTCATGCTCGGCGACTTTTCGGGCGCAGAAATGCACACGCTCGCTCAGGTGTGTGAGTGGCGTGTGGGCTACTCGACGCTCGGCGACACGTTGCGCGCCGGCCGCGACGCTCACTTGAACACGGCGCGCTATCTACTGGGCGGTGCGTCGACGCCGCTCGACTATGGCGATCTGGCGTTGCGGCTCTTGCAGGGTGATCCCGAAGTGAAGCAGGCGCGACAGGATTCGAAGCCCGTGAACTTCGGCTTCGGCGGTCGCATGGGCGCGGCTACGTTCGTCAAAACGCAACTGAAAGAGGGCAAGCGCTGGACGCTCGAGGAAGCCAAGACAGCGCGTAACGCATGGCTCGCGGCTTACCCCGAAATGCAGCCCTACTTCGAGTCGTGCAAAGCCGAGCTAGGGCCTTCGGGCTCGTGCGTCGTTGAACTCTATTGGAGCAAACGACTTCGCAAGGTGCGCGGGCTGTCGACGATCTGTAACGGCTTCTTCCAGGCGCTGACCGCCGATGGCGCGAAGAAGGCGATCAATGAAGTTGTGCGTATGTCGTTTTGCGAGCCGGAGAGCGCGCTCGCTCGCTCGCACACCTACCCTGTGAACTTCGTCCACGACGAGCTGATCAACGAAACCGACGACGGCGACGTCGATGCTATGCAGCTCGTCGCCGCCGAGTTCAAACAGATTATGGAAGACGAGTTCAATGAGCTGATTCCGGACTACCCAACGAGCGTTGATGTCGTGTTCGCTCGCTATTGGAGCAAGAGCATCGAGCCGGTGCACGATTCGGCTGGAAGGTTGATCCCGTGGAAAGGCGGTTCGTGATGAGCGCTTGGTCTATTCGCGTTTGGATCTCCGCGGTCGCATTCTGCTTAAGCGGGCTGACGTTTCTGTGGTTGCTGTACAAGCGGCGAATGGCGATCCGCGCCGCAACTGCCGCTGAAGCGTTACGGGCAATCGACGCCGAGCGAAAACAACGATACCGGAAGCTCGCGGAAGCGGATGCGGCAGAACCCATAACGTGTCCCGTGTGTACGAAAAGTGTTATGCGCGGTCAAATGCAGAAAGCCTCTGTAAAGCAGCCGACCGAACCGGGGAAGTCGCTTCATGTGAAACAACTCGTGTGCGATGACTGTATCGGTTCCGGTGAACGGCTCGTAACCGGAGCACGAGCACGTAGGAGTTTCGATTGATCTACGTCGGTGTAGATCCGGGCACGCGCCTTTGCGGCGTCGCGTGGGAACGCGACGAGCGCCGCGTCGCTTACGTTGTGCGCTCGAAGGCGCCATCGCTCGAATTGCGTGCGATCGATATGGCGGCGCAGATCGCCGACGGGCTGCCTATGCGGCAGGGTGAGCGCCCGACGGCTGTAGGCTGCGTTGAGTTCCCGCGCTTCTACGGCACAGCGAAGTCGGAGGGCGACCCGAACGACCTCATCGATCTCGCAGGCGTTGCCGGCGTCGTGCTCGGCATGCTGTCGGTTCGTTTGTTTCTCGTGCCCTCTATGCCGTATCCGAGATCTTGGAAGGGCAGCACACCGAAGAAGATACATCACGAGCGCTTGCGCCGCGACTTCCAGCATTGGGTCGAGCCCGTCGAGCGCGCTACGCCGAAGAGCATGCGAAATCATGTGTGGGACGCGGTTGGTCTTTTGGAATGGATTAAGTCGAAAACGCAAAACGGAAGTGATTAGGAACTATGTCTAAAAAATTCGCGCTCAAGAAACGACCGGTCGAGGGAAACTGCCGCGCTTTGCGGTGCAAGGTTGGCGACGATCTTGTCGAATATGAAACGCCCGAACGGGGCGCCGTACTGCTCTGCCCAAAACATCTACAGCAAGTGCAGGATGGCGCCCCCGCCGCGCCGGTTCCCACAACAACGCCGGCGGTCGCGCCGACGGCCGTCGATCCGCCCGCCGACCCCGATGCGAAAACCGCCGTCGTAGTCGAGCACGCGAGCGTGATCGCGCTCGTGAACCCGCTACGTACTGAATACACCGACATGGTAGCGCAGCTTCGCACCGCGCTCGTCGTGAACTCGCAGCCCCGGCTAGACATGGCCGGAGAACTGCTGAAGCAAGTCAAAGGCAAAGTGAAGAAGCTCGAAGCCGAGCGAAAGAAGATTACGAAGCCGTTACTCGACGCGAAGAAGGCCGTCGACAACCTGTTTCGACCGGCGACAGACGCGGCTGCACTCGTTGAAGAGCTTCTGAAAAAGGCGATCTCGGGCTACATCGACGGGCAGCGCGCGACGAAGGTCGCCGCATTACAAGCTGGCGATCACGAAGGCGCGCTCGCGACGATCGAACCCGAACTACCTGGCGGCGTATCGATGCGCACCGTGTGGAAGTGGAAGCTCGTCGAAGCGAATCTCGTGCCGCGCGAGTATTGGGCGATCGACGCGAGGCTCGTGCAAGAGCACGTGAATACGTTCAAGGGGCAGTCGCATATCCCGGGTATCGAAGTGTTCCCCGAAACCGGGATCGCTGCGGGATCGTCGTGAACGAGATCTCGAGGTCGGAGAGAGGCGGAGTGATTTTGGCTAGAACATCGCGTGAAAAGTTGAAGGCGAAGGACATTGACGCTTTCCTTATCTTGCACGGCTGGGAGGAACTGAGTTTGGATGAAGGTCAACGCCGCGGGATCGTCGAATACCGGGTGCACCCGAACGACTGTAAAAACACTCATAAAGCGCCTCTTTGGCCCGCTCACGAAGCCGCACGCATAGAGCTGAGCGGTCAACAGTTCAAGTTAGTCGAACAAGAAGGCTGGGCACTCGACAGTGGGGTCGGCTGCTTCGACGGTTATTTGAACTGGGTCAGGCATGTCCGTTCGCCTGCCGCCGGAGGACGTCGACGTCGATTGAAGTTAACCACAGCCTTCGATCGTTGCCTGGGAGCCGGCTGGCCAAGCGTTGAGCGGGCTGAAGAACCGCCCGAGTTGCGCGCGGAGGTGATAGCGGACACCAACGTTGTGCGCGTTTGGTGCGTCTACTGCGGCTGTTGGCACACACACGAGAAGGGCACTCCGGGCCCCACGATTATTGATAAGCGCTTGGGTCATCGCGTTGCGCTCTGCAAAGCCGATACCCCCTACAAGAACTCCGGCTACTTCTTGAAGGCCGTCATCTACGAGACACCGCTCTACGTCTGAGATCGCAATGTCGAAAGAGGAGAAAGAGGAAATGTTAGATCGAGAAGAAGGCAAGATGGACGTGCTTTCGTTCCAAGAGATGATGAAAGCGCTCGATCATCTCCCCCGAGTCAAACAGGCGGCGATTCAAGTGCATGACGGCCTCGATGTCGCTCGCTCGATCGCTAAACATTTATTCGGGGACGGTTACGATCCTGATGTGGTTTTTCGGATTAGGGAGCTCTTGGTGAAGGAAGAAGTAGAGTTAGATGTTTCTTTGACCGGGACGGTTCGAGGTGTCCGTCGATCAGAGATCGAGTGATGGCTGCGAGCCCAGGACAAGCTGCGTACGAGAAGTGGTGTGAGCACATCAACCCGCCCAAGCTCCCTAAACAACATGCGCTACGGATTCAGCCGTGGGGCAAGCTGAGGCGCAGTACTCGAGCCCTCTGGGAGGCCATAGCGCAGGCCGCGATCAAGCAACATGCGAAGAGAGGCGCTCAATAAATGCGACAGGTGCTGACCAATATTCGATGCGGACAGCCGTAAGGCTTTGGAATCTACGGCATGTCACAACACGGCGGTTTGACGCAAACAGTCGCTGCGATGGTCAGGCGCGGATGGCTCTCGGACACTTATGCCCTCACGTCGAAAGGGCACGCGCTTTGCGATCAATTAGGCATTGAGAGAAAGCGAAAGTGAAGCGCCCATGATGTTGACCCTCATTGAGGCTGACTGCCTCTTCGAATTTCCTAATCTGCGGCGTGCCGCTGAGCGCTTCCACCTCGTCTACTGCGATCCGCCGTTCAAGACGCAGAAAACGCACACGACCAAGCGTGGAGAGCACGCCTTCGAGGATCGATGGGGGAACATCGAGCATTACACTAAGTGGCTGTCTATTCGGTGCGCAGAAGCTTGGGAGTTGCTAGCCGATGGCGGCTCACTGGTCGTCCACATCGATCCGCGCACGAGCCACTATGTGAAGGTAGAGCTGGACCGTCAGATCGGCGCCGAGAACTTCGCTTCCGAGATCATCTGGCGCTACCGACGTTGGCCTACAAAGACGCTGAACTTCCAGCGCATGCACGACGTGCTTCTTCGCTACGTCAAGGGTGCTAAGAGCGCGCTCCGGTGGACACAGCTCTATGAGCCCATCGCAGAGTCAACGCGCCGATCATTCGGGGATCAGAAGCAACGCGCGAATGTGAACGCGGTCGGCCATCGCACGCATTCGAGCCCTACCACAGAGACGACGCCGGGCGTACCTATGAGCGATGTCTGGGAGATAGGCATCTTGGCACCGCAGTCAAAGGAGCGGACCGGCTACCCCACGCAGAAGCCCGAGGCACTCCTCGAACGGCTGGTTCTCACCTGCACGCAAAAGGGAGATCGTGTGCTCGATCCAATGTGCGGGAGCGGGACAACACTGGCTGTTGCAGCTCGACTCGGACGCCACGGCGTAGGCATCGATACAAGTCCCGTGGCGATTCAGTACGCGCGTGAGCGGCTGCCCAATTCGACGATCGTTGCGGGTGTCGAAGGAGATGCGTGATGCACCGCTGGTGTGAAAACGCGGCGTGCCGAGTTGCCCGACCACTGTGCGCGAAGATGAGGGCCAAGACGCTCAAGTACCAAGTGTGCGAGTGCCCTGGTTACCACTACCCTCACCGATACGGGAGCGGTCGCTGCAACTTCCACCCCGACGCCGTTGTCCGTCAGTTTGAAGCGTTCACAGGTCAAAGCCGGGATGGCGAAGCAGAATGAAGCGTGTCATCGTCGAGAGCCCCTTCAAGGGCGATCTGGAACGCAACAAGCGCTACCTCGAGAGCTGTCTGCGCGACTGCATCATGCGAGGGGAGAGCCCCTACGCATCGCACAAGATGCTCACTGACTGTCTCAACGACGACGACCCGGAAGAGCGTCGGTTGGGCATCGAAGCCGGCTTCGCTTGGAAACAGAACGCTGAGCTCACCGCTTTCTATGTCGACCTCGGGTGGAGCGGCGGCATGAAGCTCGCGCGTGACTACTGCCGCGAAGCAGGGCATCGCTATCACGTTAGAGAATTACCAGCGGACGCTGTCTTCTGGCTTGAAGAGAAACGAAAGGAAAAGAGCATGGCTAAGTATCGTACGAAAACCGTTGTCATCGAAGCGTTCCAATGGCGACCGAGCATGGGCGCGGGAAACGGCGTCGTACTGCAACAGAACCAAATGAGCGGCAGTGAGTCGCTCTACGCAGTGACGACCTTAATAGGGGAGGTCCCTATCTCTTCAGGCTACTGGATCGTCACCGGAGCCAAAGGTGAGCGCTATTCCTGTAAGCCGGACGTATTCGAGGCGACCTATGTGCCTGAAAACGGGTACGTCAACGAGTGCTATGCAGAGCAGCTCGAGGAAGTGAAAGACATCCTGATTCGCGAGGGCATCTTGACGGCCGAGGAAGTAGCTCGTGACGGCGTTCGCTTCGCACTGAAACACAAGTTCGAGCCGGAGCCGGCACGCGAGGAGCAGTCCACATGAGTCTTTCCGAAGAAGCGCTCGCGCTCATTCCCGATCGCGAATGGCGGGTCAATGAACGCGGCGACGGCAGCATTGACTACAGCGTGCTCGACCACGGCTATCTTCGCGTGAAGACCACGTGGGGGAGCGACGAAGAGATTGTCGAAACCGCACGCATGTCGGTGGACAAGGGCTTTCTCGGTTGGGAGCCGGGACCGTGCCCTTCATGTGATGGTTTGGGCGTGATCCGCGACGATGGACTCGGTGTCATACGGTTCGGTGAGGGTGAGCTCCAATGTTCTGACTGCAACGGCAAAGGGCAGATCCCGGGCGATGCGAAGCTCCTCAAGTACCTCTACGAGAACAAGCACTGCTACGACGAAAAAACAGAGGTTCTCACGCAGGCTGGGTTCAAGAGGTGGTCCGAAGTGGCTGACGATGACCTTCTCGCTTGTTGGGATCCTCACCAAGAGACGCTGGTGTACGAGTTGCCGAAGGGGTTGATTCGTGCGAGGCACAGTGGCGACATGTACCGCGTTGATCATGGTGGTGTGGACCTGCTCGTGACTACGAATCACCAGATGTACGTCAAGCGCATCGAACGGCTCGAAAACGGTAAACAGGGCTGGGGGGCAGATTGGCAACTCGTCGAAGCTGAAGACCTCGGTGACCACTCTATGATTCGGTATCGAAAGCACGCGCCTATGAAGGACGCTCTAGCTGCCGACCTCTCAAGCTTTCCCGCCGCTAACGACCAGCTCGCATTGCTCCGCTTGTTCGGCTTCTTCATCGGCGATGGGCACGCTGCGCGCCCAAACGATACCGTGAAGAATTATGTGGTCTTCCACTTGAAAAAGCGCCGTAAGGTACTCTTTCTACGCGAGCTAGCGCTAGAGCTTGGTTGGGAGCTTCGTACGCTAGCGAACGATACCTATGCGCTGAGAACGGAAGGCATCGCCCCCATCTTCCGCGGAGCGTTCTACAACGCGAGCACGAAAAGCGTGCCCTCTGTTCTCCTCGGTTTGAACCGAGAAGAGGCGCAAGCCGTGCTGGAGGGGCTCAAGGCCTCTGACGGAAGCCAAAAGCGAGGCGCATGGGAGTTCTTCACCTCGTCCGTGCAGGTCGCCGATTCGTTCGAGAGGATCGTCATTCATGCAGGCGAGTGCTGTCATCGCGGAGGGGACGGCTACATGCACCGGCTGATGGTCCTTTCGAGAATGAGAGAGCCTGTGGTGAACCAAGGAAAGAAGAACACTTCCTTGGAGCACTACGACGGCTATGTGTACTGCGCACATACCAGGACCGGCATCCTGGTCGTACGCCGTAACGGGAAGGTAGTCCTAAGTGGGAATTCGACACCGTTCGAATTCGCTGGCCTGACGATAGAGGTCCAAGCGCCACTCTTTGTATTCCGCGAGTGGCATCGGCACCGTGTGCCGTTCGGGTACTCGGAGATGAGTGCTCGCTACGTGAAGATGCCGAACTTGCACTACGTGCCGAGCGTCGAGCGCATCATCTCTTCTTCGCGCAAGAGTCGAAACAGGCAAGCTGGGGGCGCCGGATCGCTCATAGTTCCCGTCGAAGGCACCGGCAAACATATGGCGACCGAGGAAGAGATGGCTCGCGAGATCCAGGAGCGCATCCGTAACGAGCAGGAGCGCATCTACGCTTTCTACGAAACGATGCTCGGCTTTGGCGTTGCTAAAGAGGTCGCTCGGCTTGATACGCCCGTTTCTCGCTACTCGCGGATGCGCGCGACGGGCAATCTTCGTGGGTGGCTAGGTTTCCTTACGCTTCGGATGGATCCTCACGCACAGTTCGAGATCCGACAGTTCGCTTGGTGCGTCGCGGACGCTATCGCTACAGCTTTCCCTCGAACGTACGAGCTGTTCTTCGAGGGCATGACGCCCGTCCTCGAGCCTGAGATGGCTCCGCGAAAGCTGATGGCAGACGCGCTCAAAGCGTTTTCTTGGACGGAGCAGGACTTCATCAAGCCTGAGCATGCACAGGCGTGGGGGGTGAAGATCAGCTCGATTCATGATCGTCTTCGAAGAGCGCTCGGTAGGGTGGCGTAATGGCGGCGTCACGTAATCGACGAAGGGGAGTCTCAGCAAAGCAGCGCCTTCCTCTCGAGGACACTGTCCCAAGACCCCTCTGCGGCTGCGGGAAGAACGAGGCGACGCATCAGGTGACTCTTACCGTGCGCCGGCTCGTCCTCGATCGCGAGGCAGGCGCACGCACCAACGCTTACTGGACCGGCTCGTACCGGAGTGCGCATACATCCATCGAGGCGATAGTCTGTGACGACTGCCTTGCGAGTAAGATCAATGTCGCTATCGCCGTAGACGCAACGCTTGCACAAGCGAAGAAAGTGCCCCCGCCATGACTGTTACGAACTACGAAGGCGTCGATGTACCTGACAAGCAGATCGCAGCGTTTCGTAAGGTGCTGCGGGGGAACTGGGAAGAGACGCTAGCGAAGAACCCGCGCGGCACTGCACGCGGGTGGAACAAAGCGCTGCTCACCGTCACTGAGGGGCGCAAGAGTCTCTACAAGAACGGCAAGCGAACGTTCATTTACTCCTGGTGCGGTGACTGGGTGAGCTACCACCTTTGGAAGGCCGGGTGTCTGCACACGTGCCTCAACCGTCAGTCTACGCGCGGCAAGTGGGCTTCTGGGATGAACCTAACGCTCCCCCGAGTATGGGCTGGCGATTCGAAGACGCGACGATGGGCTTCGAAAAGCATCAAGGCCGAGTTCCCCGCAAGCGGAGTAGATGCTTGGCACGCGTGGGACAACACCCTCGACGTCTGTGCGGATGGTTACGTACCGCAGCTTGGAGATCTCGTGCTCTGCCCGCGCAAGAACGGTGACCACATCGAGTTCTTCGTCAGTCTCAAAGACAAGATCCTTACAGTGAGCGCAGGAGCTCAATCAGGAGGGGTCGCCCTCATTCTAGAGCGTGATCTCTACATCGAGCCCCTCGTCGGAGTCATCGACGTCAGCAAGCTTTGCCCGAGCTCTCCGTACTAGCTGCCGGTGCACTTGCTGCGTTGATCGCAGCTGGTGATCTTGGCGATACAGGGCGCGTTTAGATTGACGCCGTTCGCCTTGGCGTTCCGAAAGACGTCCGGGCATTCGATACCTCCGGGAGTCGGCTCCCAGAGGTTTCGGCCGTCGCGGGCCTGACAGTTGAGCTCCTCGAACTTGGCGCAGGCGGCGTCCTCCGGGTCGCCTTCGACGGGTGCGGCGTCGGGGGCGGGGTCGTAGTTCGGGACCTCGTCTGCGGGACCGGGCTCTGGTTCGACCGGAGTGAGTAGAGGCGTGCAGGAGGCGAGCAGCAGCAGTACGAGAAATCTCATGCAAACTCCTTGGCGTAGCGAACCGCCCACCAATCTGTAGCCTGAGCCCAGTTGACCCAATCCCAACCCATGCGGAAGAAGCCGCCTGGGAACTTGCCAGTGGGATCCGCGCCGCCCCAAAATTTACTCCAAGAGTTGACGACCCAGAGGCCGTCGCCGTCATAGGCGACGCCGCACATCATGTGGCGGCCGATCGGAGCGGACTTCGGGATGCCTAGGGTATCGCCTCCCCGGAAGTCGTCGAACTTGTCGTCGATGACGGTGCCGAAGATGACCGGGTGGCCTTGGCTGATTGCCTGTCGGACTTCGCTGTCCCGGCCGGTTAGCCCCCAGAGCATGTAGTAGCCGTTGATCCACTTCTGATCGATGCCGCCTGCGTAGGCGTCGAAGTCGGGTTTTCTGTTGACCTTCTGCGGTTCGAAAGGCCAGAGATCTTCGGAGCAGAAGCCGAACTCCTTTGCCGCGGTCCACGCCTGTCTAGGGATCGTACCGAAGTCGAGATTCTCGCCGTGGTGCTGTACTCGCGTGTTGTAGTAGCCGAAGAGGCGGGAGAGCTTCTTGCGATCGGTGACGCTTTGTTCGCCGAGGGCGATGTAGTGCTGTTGCCCAAGGGCGTTCCAGACGCACGAGTTCGTAGGCCCTTGGTCCTCGACGAAGTCCATGTGTTGGATGAGGTCGAGGTGTTGCGCCGGCTCGGCGACAGGCTGTACGCGTCCCCAGAGCTGCTGCACCGGTCGGTGTCGCTCGTCCGGAGGCGACTCGATGTATCCAGTCTTGTGCTTCATGGGGCCGGGGCTGCGCAGACACCAGCGGTGCGCTGGGCCGCCGCTACTCGTTGGGCTGCGAGGATCGAGTCGATGAAAGGACGGAGCTGCTCTTCGGTCGCGCAGACGTCCTGGACAGAGACGCCGGTCTGAGCGGCGTACAGCGAGCACGCGTTCCGTGCGATGTCGAGAACGGTTTTTGCCGCTTCTTTTTGAGCAAGCGTGCAGCTTGAAAGAGCGATCAGAGCTACGAGAGTGGCGAGTTTCTTCATGCCGGTACGATACCGCGTTTTACTCTCGGAATCTACGGGCCGTCGCTGGGTTTCGCATTTCGGTGTCGGCATGTTCCCCTAAATGATGCGGCGTACGTTTCAACTTGAGCAACGCATCGATCTCGATCTGCCTGGCGCGCTCTCTAGTCACGTTCAGAACGAACCCTGTAAACTCGCACGTTGAATCTCCGGAATCGGCCACATCGAGCGCACAGGAGAATTCCATTTGGTCGGGCTCGATATCAGGGAAGTTGAGCTTCACGCTGCCCCCGTAGCTCACATCGAGGTAGAGATTGTACTTGCACGCCACGTACGAGCATGGACGCACGATACGCTCGCAATCTCCTCGAGTCGCCGGACGCCACCCCGTCCACTTTGGATGTAGAACCCGTAAGCGAGCGCGCACACGCTTAGTCGTTCGCTTTACGTTGATCGTTTTTGGCGGTGCGCCTTCGTACTGTCGAACGTCGCGTTTAGCGCGATCGCTTTCCATTGACGATATGATACCCTAGATGCCGATGAGCGACGGGATCTGCATCACTGAAAACCAGCGCAAGGCGCACATCGCTACGGAATTGGCTGCGCTCGCCGTCGTCATGCCATTTTCGTTCTGGCTCGCTGGGCGCCGCGAACTCCCCATTGCGGCTCGAGCTCTGAGCGGCGCCATTGGCGTCGTCACGCTGGTGGTCGATGGCATCTTTATCGCGCGCTACGTCCAGTTGTCCAAGAGTGCTTCTGAACCAGATTCCACATCCATATCGCCCCCGCCGTCGCAACCAGGCCCGTCAGGGCAGCTTTCCCACCCTCTGTTCCCTTGAGCGCTCGCGCTGCAACCAAGCCGCCCGCGAAGCTCGCCGCGTCGCCGACGTGGTTCTGCCACCCGTCCGGTCGAGAGTCAGGCCAGATGGACGTCACAGAGCGCTTGAGACTGTTCTCGACCAATTCGAATGCGATGTGCGATCCGATTGCTAGCGCGGGTGGGACCCCAGCCGCTTCGAACATCGCTCCCATTGCGGCATGAGGGATGCTGTAGCGATCAAAAAAGTGACGGTTCGCATCTTCGTCCGGATCTACTCCCAATGCGAAGCCGGCGACGGGTTTACCGTTGAGCTGAATAGTCATGGGACGATTCTCATATCGCGCAGCAATTCGATCGTCTTTCGGGCTTCCACACGATCGCTCTCTTGCTCCTCATTAGTCAATTCGGCATAGGGAGTTCTCGCGCAGGCGCTTCCAGCTCATCTCTTTCTCGGCTGATTGTACGCGCTCGCGATACTGCTCCCAGCCGCTCCAACGTTCGTGCTCCAGCGCGGCCAAGGCTTCGACGAGGTCTTCTTCCCAATAGTATTGATCCATTCAGAGCCGTCGCTTTCGGACTAGGCTGGGGTTCGAAGGCCGCGGTCGAGCCAAAGCCATCGCGACCGCGCCTGTCGCAAGTCCGAGCGAAAGCGATCCAAGAAACCCCGCCCATCCGCAAACACGTCGACACATAGCGCCTCCACTTCGTCGATGAAGAGCAACGCGAGAAGGACGCACGCCTTCCCGAAGAGGCTGCAAAGTCGTGCGAACAGCTTGAACGCCATCAGGGGAGGAACGTGATCTCCTGCGGATCGATCGACACGCCAGCGAGTTCGAGCTGAAGTGTCTGTGTGAATAGGTCGGATAGGAACGTTGGCGTCGGGATCGTCGCGGGGGCGAGCGGCGGATCGAGGGGCGGTGCTGCGGTCTCCGGCTCAACGAATTGTGCGAGCGGTTGCGAAAGCTGATCCTCGGTCGGTTCACTTGCCGGTGTTGGCTCAATCAGGAAAGCGCCTGTCCGTTTTTCGGAGACCGCCGCTCCGATGTTGCCTTTGGTCCCGGCGTCGCTGTTGATGTTGTTGTTGCCAGTGAAGTTTTCATCGATCCCTGTGTACGGCTCCGTGAGCGTGATGCTTCTCTCCGCTACATCCGCGATGACGTAGAGCACTTCTTCCGCTCCAAACGGAGAGTCGATAGTGAGCTGCGAAGCGAACTGGATGGTATTCCCGGCGGCGAGCGCAGCCGTCTGATCGACTTCTGTCACCACGCGCGTTGAACCGGTAGTGACGAAGAAGTCGCCGTCGAGCTGGGGTGTGCTCGCCTGTTGTTGTGCGAGTGCATGGTATGACGGCGGCAAGTAGACGAGGTGTCGGTCGATGAGAAGCTGTGCTTCATCGGTGAGCCGCCCCCTGAACTCGTCCGGCGTGGTCTCGCGCGGTAGCTCAGGCAAGTCGTCCGAGAGTTCCACGAGCGTGATCTGCCCTATACTGTTTGTGAATGCGCCTGGATTTTCGACCTGCATTTCCGTGATCACAGCGACGTCGATGCTTCCCACTTCGAGAGTACCGGCCGCTGGGCGTCTTCCAGTGAGTTCTATCCCCATATCGAAGGGGCCTGCGCCGGTGGAGTCGAAGTATTCGATCTCGACGTCGTGCCCCCCAACGCCCGCAATAATAGGAGGCACAGTGTCCGCGACGGCGTTCGTATCGAGATCAGAAGTCGAGAAGGCTGCTAGACGTGTCGCTGGCGCGGGGACTCGCTGGAATGCGCCTGTGTTCGTAGTACGCCCCGTGAACACTGCCGTGAGCGTGATCTCCGTCTCCGTGACAGTGAGGATCGTGTACTGGACGCCCTGCTGTGAAAGGAATTCGATGGTGTCGGTGGGACTGAGTGTCTGCGCTTGCGATTGCGTTGTCGGTACGATCGCGATGCCGTTGGTCACGAAGAACGATCCGCCGAGTGGCGACGATCTGGTGAGCGGGTACGGAAGCTGTGGCGGCGTCGATGTGATGGGCTGGCAAGGAAACGGCGGGGGCGCTCCGGGTGCGTTTGCGAGGTTCAGGTTGAGCGTCAGCGTGCGCGTCGCTTCGGTCGCACTCGTTGCCGCAGAGACGTCGCTTGCGACTGTGAGACCGAAGAGTTGACCGAGCACCGGGTCAGTCCTGACGTTGTCGTAGAGCGGCACGGCTCCGAGAGCGACGGCTGCCGCAGCAGGGCCGAGAGGAGTGCCTGAAACGTCGATGATCCATGAAAGCACGATCTGGTCTGCCATCTTCCACCATTCCTTCGTCCCTGAGGGTACCAGGGACGGCGTAGCGGGTCACCCTGTCTTGCGCGCCCCCCGGCCTCGACGCCGTTTCTTGATCGCTTCACCTAGCTCCGGAATCGTCTGCGCCCAGCGGTGTAGCGATCCCTCCGCGACTCCGAGTGCCAGGGCGGTGGCCCGCATGTCGCCGCTGTTGGATTGCAGCGTGTCGACGATCGTGCGAATCGCATCGGGATCGCTGGATTGAAGGCGGAGTCCGAGAATGCGCGATGAGGCGGGGATGGGGCCGTGCGTCATGACGACGCCCGTAGCACGTAGTCGAGCTCTGACTCCCACGCGGTGGGATAGGGCCCGTCGTAGACTCTTTCGCCGTCGATCACGACATGGGCCCATCTATCACCGTTGCAGCGTTCGCGAGTGAGTCGGGCTCGGATCGCTCGAGCTGTAGCGCGACCGGTGTGCGGTTCGATGCGCCCCTCCCCTGCGCCCTCGCCGCTCACGATTTGGACGAGGCAGCTCATGACTGCACCATCGCCGCAGGCAGCCACTTGTCGCTTTTCGGGACGTCTCCATTCTGCGGTGCGAAATCGCCATCATCGCAGTCGTCGTGCGCCATGAATTCGTAAGACGTCGTCGGGCCACTGCGGTTCGCCGTGCGTCGGACGTAGCCTCCCTCGGTCGTGGCGTAGGCGTACTCGATGGTCTGACCCAGGTCGCGCGGGGCGATCTGGAATGTAGAGCAGTCGTCGGTGTGGATCGTGATCATGATGCGAGTTCCAATCCGCACAGATCCAAGTCAACGATCGCGAGACGCAAACGGCGCCGCAGATCGGGATCGTCGTCAAAGTGAAAATCGTGCTCCTCGAGATCCAAAACCCGCATGGTCATTGTCTCGTCACTATCGGCGATCTTGATCTCGACCGTCTCGCCTTCCGTGGAAATGTCCATCCACTCCTCCAAACGCTCCTCCAGGTCACGAAGTAGTTCGGTTAGCTCTTCGCGTTTCTCAGTGGTTCGGCGCGCGATAGCTCGGCGCATTGCCGCGGTGGGTCGTGGTTTCCGGCGAGCCGCGCTCATGACTGCACCACATCGCTCTCGCACAGCTCGGCCCGTGCTTCGGCGTCCTCGATCACTCGGGCGCACTCCGCTCTCGCATCCTCCCGAGTCAGCGCGCACTTTGGAGGGGTCGTAGCTGGTTTCGCGATCGGGTAGTGCTCGTCGTCGCCCTCGTCCGAGCAGTCCTCGCCCAGCGCGACCATGCAGATGGCTACCTGATCCAGGTCGCCAGCGTTGTTGGCCTCGATCTGGAGGTCCCTGATGTCCGTGTCTGTGATGTAGTCTTCGCGTGCCATTTCGAGGTTTCCTCTCGGGTGGTGGGGGCGTCGGCGCTGATCCCGTCGGCGTCCCGTTTTCTTAGTGAATTGAATGTAACTCACGAGAGAGACTCGCGCAAGGGGAAATCGGCATCGGCCGGTCGATTGTTTCTCCGTGGGAGAGACCCCCCGGAACGGCCCCTGCGAGCCCTCAGAGCGGGTCCACGAGGGGCGTGCCGGACACGTCGAGGCCCCGGGGCCCCCAAAACGCCTCCTACACCCCTCACGAAACGCCTCCTACACCCCTCACGAAACGCCTGGGGTGCGCACTTCGACGCTTCCTCGCGCGGGCGTTAGCGAGGCGTTGAGGGGGGTTCTTGACCCCTGAGACCCGTGTCTGATAACCTATTGTTATCGGACACGGGAGCGCCCCTCCGCGCAAAATACAGTCTGACGGTAATGCGCTTATCAAGCCCGATGCCGTGCTCCCCGATGCGCTGGTTAGGCTCGATCAGCGCGCCGAGAGCGCAACCGACAAGGTGGTCCCGGCGAACACCAGGCGCGCCTACGAGCTCGATCTGCACTGCTTCGCCTCGTGGTGCGGGCGTCATGGCGTTCAAGCGATGCCAGTGCCTCCGCGGGCCCTTAGGGCCTATCTCCAAGAACTGGCCGAAAAGGGGCGCGACCCCGCTGATGTGCCAAGTGGGAAGCCGAAGGGCCCGTTGGGGTACAGCGCACTTATCAGAGCGCTTTCAGCCATTTGCCGAAGCCATCGCCGGTCAGGGCACCCAAGTCCTTGGCACGAGCCACTTATCACTGAAGCACGCGACACGCTGGCGCGCCTAAAGGGAACGGCACCGAAGAAGCAGAAGCTGGATTTGGGCGTCACTGGCGCGGGGCTGCTGTTTCAGGTGTGCGACTTGATAAGTGATGATGTTCGAGGGGTTCGAGATCGCGCGATGCTTCTCGTGGGCTGGCAGGGGGGCGGGCGCCGCCGAAGCGAGATCACCGCTGCTCGCGTAGAGCATTTCCAAGACATCGAGGGCGGGATCCGCTGGACGATCCCGCGTAGCAAAGCCGACCAGACGGGTAAGACGCTGAAAGTGGCCCTGACGCCGGCCGAGGATGCGCGGTACTGCCCCGTAGCGGCTCTGAGGCGCTGGCTAGCCGTCTCAGGTATCAAGAGCGGCTTCGTCTTCCGAGGGGTCGACATGGCGACTGGGGCGGTCATGGATGCGCCTCTGGCCCCCGTGGGAGTGGCTCGGCGGATCCAGCGATACGTCAAGCTACTAGGGCTCGACCCGGCCGATTTTGGAGGTCATTCGCTCCGCTCTGGCTTCGTCACGAGCGCCCATAGGAGGGGGCGTTCAATGCCCGATATCATGGCAGCGACTGGCCACCAGACCGCCAAGGAAGTGCTCGGCTACATCCGTCGCGCTGGGCTCGTCGAGGAATCGGCCGGCCGCGGGTTGCTCGATGAGGCGCTCGCCAAACGATCGGAGAAGCCATGACGGACCATTGGCTTGTGCTTCGCAATTGGGTCGAGCGGGAGCGTGAGAAACAGCGACTCTTCGTAGCAGAGCAGCAACGCTTTCTTGAGCGTAAGCAAACAGTCGCACGCGTCCTTGAGCGCACCCGCCAAACTGACGCAGCCGCTTCCGACAAAGGTGGACGTGGGGTTGAAGGGCTAATGCACATGCTTTTCGCTCACGCCCGCATACGAGGCGAATGGTTCCGACCTGTTCCGGAGCTGCTCGCTTACGCAGTGGAGATCGACGAGACTGCTAGTTGCGACAAGCGCGACGAAGAGGCGCTCTTCGAGAAGCGGCGCAACATCAGGATCATCGCATGATGGCGGTTCGAGGTGATTGGGTCGGCGATGATCCAGGACTGGCGAAATATATCTCGTCGGTTAACAAGCTGCCCCGGCTGACGCGCGAAGAAGAGCTAAAGCTCACACGAGCCTGGAAACAGAAGGAAGACCGCCGAGCTGCGGACCAGATCATGCGCGCCCATCTCCGCTACGTGGTCGCCATCGCACTCAAGTACCGTCGCTATAGCGTGTCGCTCTCCGACCTCATCGCGGAGGGGAACGTTGGCCTATTCCGCGCCCTAAAGAAGTTCGAGCCCGAGCGCGGAAACCGGTTCGTCACGTACGCGTCCTATTGGATCCGCGCATACGTGCTCGAGTACGTCATCCGTTCCTGGAGCCTCGTCGGTGCCGGATCCGGCGCGCTTCGCTCGAAGACATTCTTCAAGCTCCGGCGCGAACGGATCCGAGCCCACAACCTCGTCGGTGACGGAGAGGAGGCGAGCGAGCTGCTGGCCAAGCGCATGGATGTATCGGTCGAGACAGTCCGGTCGATGTTGGGGCAACTCGAGGCGCGCGATCTGTCTCTCGAAACCAGGATCTTCGAAGACGTGTCCCTTATGGATACGCTCGTCTCCACGAGCGAAAGTCAGGAAGAGTCGCTGGCCGCGGCCGGGGTGAGCGCCGAACTCAAGTCCGTCGTCCAAGACGCGCTAGGTACCCTCGACAAGCGCGAGCGTTACATCGTCGAGAATCGTCTCATGGCCGACCGCGAGGACGAGCTCACACTCGCCGAACTTGGTCAACGCTTCGGCGTATCCCGCGAGCGCGCTCGTCAGCTAGAAGTCCGTGCGAAGGATAAACTCAAGGTGAGGCTCGGGGCGCTAGGACCGGTATGACTCGACAACGCTACCTAGAGAGATTGGAGCGGGAGAAATCGGCTGTTGCGCGACGCGCTTCGTCAACTGCTCGGTCGAGTCGTGATCTCGCCACAAGACGGAGCCGGTGGGATGCTCGTTTTCACACAGAGACATCTCGATGCGCTTCGGGACATTGTCGACGTCAACTACGTGGCGCGTGCCGTTGAGGGGCTCAGAACGGAGTCCGCCGAATGACTCGACAACGTTACCTAGATGCCGAGCAGTTTCTAAGCATCGCGCTCAAGGAGCCGTGGGCGCAAGATCCTAGCCGTCTAAGTACGCCAGAGGAGCGCGCGATCGTCGACGAACAGCTCGCACACGCCGTACCCATGCTTCGAGATCGCGATGGCGAGATGATCCGTGCGTTTGCCGAGGCGATTATGCACGGAGACGAGGAGCACCGCGTCTGGTTGCGCCGCGCCGCGAGCGCGGTAATTCGCGGCGAGGATATCCCCCAAAGCGTGGAGAGCAGCGACGCTGCGTTCGTAGCCGTTGCCCGCTCGCAGCTTCGCCGAGAGAAGTTCGCTGCGATACAGAAGCTCGCCAGTATCCGAAAGGCGGTGCAAGAATGACGGAACTGCTCGCGGGCTACGTTGTCACTGTGGCGATAGCTTTCGCTCTGGTGATGCGCTGGTTCCTGAGGGCGCTCGTGGAGGGTGTCAAGAACGGACATTTAGAGGGGGTTCCAACGAACGCTCTGGAGAACGCCGCTGAACGGCACGTTCTCTATGCTGCGGCGGCCATCCTTGCGCTGCTCGTCGCGTCCACGTGGCCTCATCTCTTGGCCACTTTCTGTCTGGTGCGCGCCACGTTCTTCGTCCTGCACCGGATCGACCACCACGAGGATCTCCCTCAATGACTTGGTTCGCGCGGAAGGACATCGTCGAGCTGTTCGATGAGGCTTCGTATCGGAGCCGATACACATTCGCGTTCGAGGAGCGCACGCACATCCCTGCACGCTTCCCGTTTCCGAAGTCAGATACGTGCTTACCCAGAATTTGATCGCGTTCGTCACAAGGTAGCGACAAACCAGTGAGAATCGCGCGTCGAGGGTATGACACCCAACGTCACTGGCAGCTCTGCTGTCGGTGCTGCCAGCAGACGGACTTCAGCGCGGCCGCGCGACGTTAAGAACGCGCGCTGCATAGACCGCTACGCGCGCGAGCACGGGACTGCTCGCGTGGAGGTCTTTCGCTATGGCTATAAGCTCTTGCTGGACAACCGAGAGCCGCAGGCGCGCCTCCAGCTCAGACACGACGCACTCTCCACGGTGCCAGAGTTGTCTGCACCACCTCCAGGAGCCGATAGAAAAGGTAGGTCGGAACGGGTCCGAAAGCCTTGGCGTCTCGCGCGAGCGTCTCAGCGAGTCGCCTCTCGGTGTGGACGATGGTTGCGAGGCATCCGTAGGCGAGCATCGCCAAGAGCACGAGCCGGTTGAGCCCGCGCCACGTGAGAGCGCGCAGGTTCTCCAGCCCGAACGCTTGTTTCACGTAGCGGTGCGCCTCTTCGACGCCCCAACGGTCCATGTGCTGTCGACGACGGCCTTTGCCTCCTCCGTCGAAGCAACATCGTCCGTGGTGAGCAAGACGAGAGGCTCCGGGGCGAACGTGTGATGCACGAAAACGATTGAGCACTTGATGTGCCCCGGCCTGTCGTACGCTGTACGACCGCCAGCCGCACGCCCACTGTGCGAGCCCGTGGTCCCTTCCAAGACGACGTTGCGCACCCAAGCAGCTTTCACGTACGGCCTTGTCTTGAAGGCGCGCACGCGGAAAGTGTCCTTCAGCACGCCAGCGAAGCGCTCCAGATCAGCGGCGGCGAAAGGCTTGCCCTGGTACCACAGCGTGCGCTTCACCTTGATGCGAACGGTCCATCGAAGCCGTCGCGCGTCCAGCTCGCGAAGAAACGCACTCGACTGGAACCCGCGATCGAACACCCACATCCTTCGGGAACCGAGGGGAGCGCAGCGTCCACAGCCGACAGGACGACGTCGTTCTCGGAAGTGTATCCGGGCGCCACCCGCGAAAAAAGGCGCCAGCACAGCGGCAACCGACGTCCGCGAACCCCAACGGCTTCGACGGTCGCCACTTGCCACCCGGGCCGGACGCGGTTCTGCGAGCCGTCGTGGACATTCGCCAAGAAGGGCATCTTCCGCGCGCGAGGCTTGCAGATGTCCGTCGTGTCGACCGCGATGACTGGACATGGATAGCGCTTATCTCGCAGCAGCGGAGCTACAAGGTCGCGGTAGCGCTGTTCTACAGCAGCATCATCGAAGCGGTCGCTGCCGAGGTTCCTGCTGAGCCGCTTCTCGGTCTGTATCAGCGGAACCCTCTCGTTGAGACAGCGGCCCACCTCGGACAGAAGCACCGACCGGCGCATCAGCATGCCGAGCAGCATCTGGCCGAGGAACTTCTGGTTCGGTCGGTAGAGGCATGCGCCGACTGTCGCTATGAACTGATTGAACTGCTTTTGTAACCCGGGCACTGGACCCCCTTGCGTCGCGAAAACGGGAGGTCCAAAATTAGAGTTGAGATGCCGAGCGGACCAACCGCCTGGTGTCGGGGTCGCGTCTGTCGCAAGCAGGCGCGGCCCACTTTGTTTTGTGCCGGCGCGCACCGGAGAGACGGAATACGTCTCCCCGATGCGCTTTTTTTTTTGTATCCGCGCTTCCAGCTCAAGCGCTTGAATTATCTATCGACTATCGGCATCACGGTGTTCCTCCGGGCGCACAAATGCGTTTGACCGGACGAGCTGTGCACGGTAGCCTTTCGCTTGCACTTCCAAGTGTACAAGGTTCGGGCTTTCTCGCCGGGCCTTGAGGAGCCGCCTTTCGGCGCTCCTCAGACTCTCGCTCCCGTTGCTCTCCTAGGTGTGCAAACTCAGAAGCTCAACGGAGGGTGAGGTCTATTGTAGGAGACGACGTTACTGCAAAGCAGGCTCGGGATTCCGCTGTCGAGACGAACGCCAAGCGAGGCGTCGAGATCGAGGTACTCGCGTGTGTGTCCAGTGTCCAGTGTCCAGTGTCCAGTGGCCGTGGACGAGCCACCGTCTTTGCGTAGGAGCACAGAATGAATCGTTCAGAGGAACGGCTGAACCCGCACAACTGGCTCTCGCGTCTCGGAAAACCGCCGCTCGATCGATGGGAGTGTCGGTATTGTCACGCTATCGGCACCTACGACGAGCTGCGCGCCGTCGCCTGCGCCTACGAGTACCCGCCGTGTCCTCATTGTGGTCAGACGCCCGAGTGCGCACTCGACTGCCCCGGGATCGCGGCTGCGCTTTCGAGCCCCGACGTGCACGTTGCCGGAACGATCGATCCGACACGCTGTGTAGCAGCACGTGATGACGTAGAGCTCGGGGGCCCACGCTGCCAAGAACTCGCGACGCATAGGACGCTCTTTGGGCGCCGTTGCGCTCGACATGCCGAGGAACTGCGACAAACGATGCGCGACCCGAATACTCTCGGCAACGTCATTGCCGGCGTACGCACCGAAGAACAGATCGCGAGAGTGATCGTGGAATTGCCCAAAGGAGAACAACCGTCATGAGCATAAGATTGATCTGCAAACGCTGCCATCACGTGCGCCCCGTCAACGGGCGCGGCTACTGCGCGAGCTGTACGGTCACGATCGATGAGACACCGAAGCGTAAACCCCCTTCTGCTCAACAGGAGCCTGATCCGGAAACTGAAGAGGAACTCGCAGAAGCATCGACGGATCCTGCGCCTGCGCAAGAGGAGCCGAAGGGCCGCGAAACGGTGCCAGAGACCGCACCGCAGGGGGGTTCTCCCGAAGCATCTGAAGAAGCAGAAGCGCCGGAGACGCGTTCGGAGTCGCCGGCAAGCGAAGTCAAGCCGTGAGCCCGGCTCCCCTGTATTCCCCCCTTGTTTTTTGCTAGATCCAAAGCATGGGTACCAATCAGTTTGCCGGCACTCGCTACGTCGAGTTCACCGCCTTCCCCGTCAACCTAGTCACTGATGTTTTGGGGCCGAACAACGGGACCCCTGCGGTTGAAATCATTGTCACGCTGGTAGGGGGTGGTGTGCTCGTAGTGACGTTCGCTGATGGGACCACGAGCACCATCAACAACGCCGGCGGTCTTGTCGGCGTTCCTCTTTCCGGTCTAGCTACGGATATCGAGGCCGCCACCGACGTCGGAGCCGTGTTGGTGACTTGGTCATACCCCTGAATGGCTCGCATTCGAGGCATCGGTACGGCGCAACACGCACGACGTCGTGTGATCAGGCCGTGGAATCCACTTCTCATTTTCGGCGTTGACCTGGAGCTATGGTTGCGATCGGACCTGCTTGTGGGATTCAGCGGATCGGATGTTTTGACATGGGGCGATCTGAGCACGAAGGGGCGTAACTTCTCGACCACCGCGGGGAGCCGACCTATTATCAATCTCACCGATGCGAACTGGGCCGGCAAACCTAGTCTTGGGTTTGATGCCACGCCGCTATGGCTAGATTCGGATGACGCGGCGAGTGTGTGGAAGTTCTTGCACGATGGTACGGGCGGAGGTGCGCTAATAGTATATCGCCTTAATTCAACTGCCGCCCAAGTGGCGTTGATGACTGCTAACACCTCTACCGATATTGGTATTCAACTGTGGGGGCGTGTTAGCGGCGCTCAGACAATAAGGCTACCGAACGGAGTAGGGGGTTTTACTTTCAATAACGGTATAGCGAATGCTATCAATACAAATTACTACGGCTACTTTGCGTACCTAGAGGGTAGGCCGGTAAACGAGTGGACGCATGATTTACTGGCCACATCTAACCAAGGCAACTCATCGGGAGCGCCGGTAGCTGCTAATCCGACAGCGTCTCTACGTATTGGGGCGAGATTAGACGCCACTTCTGGTACGCGGGGTGTGATCTTAGAAATCATCGCCTTTTCCGTTTATCCCTCGGATCAGCAATTCGTTCAATTGAAAGCCTACTTAGACACACGCTACAGTTTCTAACGCGCGCACGATGCCGCGAGCTCATTCGGGATGAGATCGATCACGCCTGTGGGTATGGGCCGTACTGAAATGCGCGAGGCGCAGTCGGAGCTGGCGTCGCGGATTTGGCCTCGGCGAGCTTTCGCAGATCTTCCTGTTCCTTCGGGCCTAGCTTCGCAAGCTCGAGCTCTCGGAGCTGTGCACGCTCCTCGGGGCTCATCGCCGCGAGCGCTTCCTGTTCCTCAGGGGACAGCTTCTTTAGAGCCGCGAGCTGTCGAAGCTGTTCCTGCTCCTCGGGGGACAGTTTCTTGAGCGCTGCAAGCTGTCGGAGATCTTCTTGCTCCTTCGGGCTCAGCTTCTTGAGGGCGACGAGTTGACGTAGCTCCTCTTGCTCTTTGGGGCTCAGCTTCGCGAGCTTCTCGAGATCTGCCTTCGCCTTGGGGCTCGGACCGCGTCGCAATGTAGGCGGTTTTCGAGCTGTGGGCGCCGCAGAGGGGGGCGAAAGCGCGGCCGTGATTCCAGGCATGCCGTTTTCGGCCGCTCTGATAGCCCTGTCGAAGCCGTCGCGCACTCTGTCACTCAGCTTCTGGCGCACCGCACGTAGTGCCTTTGGGCTCATACCCTCTTGGCTGAGCATACCCATAGCGAGCGTAGATCCATGAGACACCTCCTCGGGTAGCATCGAGACCGCGTCCACAACGGTGGGCGAAGCGGTCTTCAACCAGTCTGATCCGATACTGCGCAGTTGTGTTTCGCTAAATTGCGCGAGCTCGTCTGCAAGCACATTTTGCAGATTCTCGCCTGTTGCGACAGCAAGGCCGATGTCGAATGCTTGACGTCCTGGCCCGGGCGGGATGAGGTCACGTGCGCTCTCTAGTGCTATCTCACCGACGTTCTTGCCTTGCGCGACTTTGATAGCGGCATCGAACGCAGCCGCGGCAATGGGACCGCCGGGTAGTGCGCCTCGGATCGCTGCTTTGGCTATCTCATCGAGATCGCGTCCTTCGGCTATCGCGATGCCAGCACTTACTGCGGCAGACACACCAGTTCCGATACCGGGTACCAACGAAATAACGGTCTGTGCGTAGGGCGCAACGTCACGTACGATGCGCACTTGATCTTTGGCCGCCTTGAGCACCGCTCGGTCGATTCGAGCGCCAGATGCGATATCTAGTGCGAGACGCGCTGGTGCGGTCGCAATATCAATCGTGGTCTCGACGGCCGCGCGTGCTGTTTCGACAACGAAGCCTCCTATATCCTCAGCGGCCGTGGCTATCCAGTCGAAGAAGTCCCCAGACTCTCGGAGCTTTATATCGCGCGCTGCGGCTCGTTCCCGCTGGCCGTGGGTCTCGAAGCGCCGTTGCCTTTGCTCTTCTCGCTGCTGAGCGATCTGCGGATCGGTGAAGACGGCTTCTGTTCGTTCTACCGGCGGCAGGTCATCGAAGTCCCCGCCGACGAAGCCGGGGGGCACGTTGATACGCTCGCCGACGCCGAGAGAAGCGAACGTCGGGATGCCTCTCACGTATACGATCGGCTTGTGCGGGTTAGCTGCTAGTAGCTCCACATGTTGGCGCGGATTACCTGTGAGCTTTCGTGCGATGCTCATGGGGGAATCGTTGAGGCCTACTTCGTACATGATGGTCACGCATACCGATCCCGCCGGGCGCCCGTTGCCTCGGCGTGAAATTCCACGGTGCTTCGCGGGTCGTGCTGCCATGTCGAGTAGCGTGAATCCCAAAACCAGCGCACGACCTGGCGTGGGAAATAGCGCGAGCGCATCTCGTGCTCATCTTGCCACGCTTGCGCGGCGGTAGCTTGAACGGGCCCGAACGCGCGATACTCGGGCGTCCACAACATCCAGAACCACCAAAACTGACGCATCTTAGGTTCGTCAGTCCGTGTTGTGCGCAGGGTGTTCAGGTTGGTTCGGGCTCGGGCTCTCTGATGTGGAATAGCGCAATGAAAGGTTCCCTCTTAGAAAAACGTCGTTACTCGAACGATGCCGTTGCCACCAGCGCCACCTGCATCGCTCGCAGTCCCATTGGCCGAAGCGCCGGAGCCGCCGCCGCCGCCGCCGTATGTACCACCGGGAGCGCCTGCGCCAGCAGTGCCAGCGCCATCAAGACTACCGCCACCGCTTCCGCCTGCCCCAGGGATCACATCGGTTCGTGG
>SDBV01003167.1_pt1 | contig 24517 bp, 21 predicted proteins | sample 2277081 | NCBI WGS metagenome assembly SDBV01 (sample SAMN10402039, study PRJNA504765) | marine sediment metagenome | isolation source: marine sediment core GS10_PC15, 223 cmbsf | place: Arctic Ocean: Southern Knipovich Ridge | collected 2010 | reverse complement strand
CCGATATTAGCGAGAAGGTCAGGAGAGACTCCACCTGTATTAATACACCTAGCCAGCCCTTTAGCAATTTCATTCATAGAAGTTTGGAACTCACGCTTCTCGTCATCTGATAGAAAGGTGTTGAGGTCATCATCACTAAGTTCTTCCAGCGGCACTTCACGCTGAATCGTGGCTCTATGGTCATTGAACCACTTTAGTGCCTCAGGATATAGTCTTTTTCCATCCTCGGGTTTTAAGCTAAGTATCCCAGCCAATTTGACCTCCAAGCAGTTTCTGGCTATGATTACTAAATAGTGAGAGCGAAGGCAAGTTTAAAAGTTCCGCTAACATTTTTGCTAACGAACTGTTTAGCATCAAATAATATTAGACAGTATCAGACGGTCAGAAACAAAGCTAAACAGCGAACAAAATAACCCTGATTATTCTTGTTTATCACCAGATAACATAATAGGTCTGTATCTTTTAATCAGGGTGTCACAGGTTCGAGACCTGTACGGCCTACCAAAGCTAGCGTTATATCCGACAGGTAATGTATTATATAGCTGGGGAAAAATAGGACCATGATTAACAGGCACTCAAGGGATAGGTATTCAAGACAGACCATGTTCCCCGGGATTGGTGAAGAAGGACAAGCCAAGTTAAGCAGTAGCCGTGTGGTCATTATTGGGTGTGGGGCATTAGGGTGTAATATCGCAACTCTCTTGGTGCGTGCTGGTGTGGGTAAAATCAAAATTGTAGATAGGGATTTCATCGAGTACCATAATCTGCAACGACAAGTCCTTTTTGATGAGGACGACATAACAGCCCAGTTACCTAAAGCAATAGCCGCTGAGCGGCATCTCAGGAAGGTAAACTCCACGGTCGAAATTGAGGGAATAGTCGCCGATGCAAACTCCTCCAATATAGAAAGATTCTGCCGCAATGCCGATGTAATCCTGGACGGATTGGATAACTTTGAAACCCGCTTTCTGATAAACGATGTTGCCCTGAAGCATAAGATCCCTTGGATTTACGGAGGTGCTATCGCCTCCATTGGGATGACCATGACCATAATTCCAGGTAAGACTCCGTGTTTCAGGTGTTTCTCCCCTATTTTGCCTAGTCCTGAAACTACCCCTACCTGCGAAACAGCTGGAATAGTTGGTACAGTCCCCGCTGTCATTGGTTCTTTACAAGCCACCGAGGCAATGAAAATACTGGTTGGCGTCGAGGAGATTAACCGGGGGATTATTATGATCGACGTTTGGCAGACGACTTTTAGGTGCATTGAAATAGAACCTCGCAAAGATTGCCCAGCCTGTCGTGGCGAATACGAGTTTTTGAAAAGGAAGTTTGCCATCAAGACTACTTCACTTTGTGGGCAAAGGCGCGCCGTGCAGGTGGTAGATACAAGGGTGAGAAAAATTGCCTTAGATGAACTGGCGGCACGACTCAAGAATGTAGGCGATGTAAGCCAGAATGAGTTTATACTACGTTTCACCACTGATAACCACGAGATAATTGTTTTTCCAGATGGTCGAGCTATCATTAAGAACACTATTGATGAATCATTGGCGAAGAAAATTTACACCAAATATATTGGAAGCCTAAGATAACGAACGTGCGGGGAACATTCGATACGAGACCATTATGGCTATTAAGTGAACCCACGCTATAACTGCACGGCTCACTCCTTCTGAATCTAATACTCCCCAACCGCTTTTCATTCTAAAATAGTAAGCGAAAGGCTAGGACACGCAAACACTGCCGTTACCCTTGATACATATAGCCATGTTCTACCTGGATTACAGGACAGAGCCGCGCAGCGCTTGGATGAGATGTTGGAAACAATGGCAATTGTAGAGGATGTTAGCAAAGGCTCCGGGCCAGATAACACGGGCCACTGGCTCAACTGACAGAGCAGCCGACTCTTAATCAGACGGTTACAGGTTCGACTCCTCCGCAGCTCACGCTCAAATCCTCCTTCCTTCCTCTGCCGCCATTTTGTTTCGACAGGTCGGAGTCAACCAAGAGTTGAAGTACCTTTCTGTTCAAACCACACTCCACAGTGCTGTCGCTGTCCCTTATGCTAGTTCAACACGGTTGTAAGTTTCTGCCTAGCCGTGCCAGTTTCTTTCAGAGTTAAACCGAACTAAAATCCTACTTTTCGTAGGATGCCTCCCATTTGTAGCTGCTAGCGTTGGCCAATAACCACAGCCCCATTTTTAAGTTGTAGCCGGGAGCCATTACTATTTCTTATTCCATATGCCAAAACATCGAAATGTGTTTACCATACTATATGAGGAAACATGCTCTCTGTTAATGCCTGACAATTTCTTGCATCTTTCACTATCACATGTTATTGTGGGCTTAACAAGTGGTGAATTATACGCTACAATTCTAGAACCTAACAATTCTTCAACACCAGTTGCCTCTCGGTTGTTTAGTCAAGCTGTCGGTTAAGATGTTAAAAGCTAAGGAGTTTATATTATTGTGATGGAATCTAGGGCGTGTCAGGAGCTTGAAAATAGGGTCATAAAACAAGGGCTTTGTACACTTTGCGGAGCTTGTGTTGGTATGTGCCCTTACTTTGTAGCTTATAAGGGAAGAGTTATACTGAAGGATGTTTGTGAGCTATCTCAGGGACGTTGTCAAGCTTTCTGTCCTAGAACTTCGATCGACCTCAACAGTATAAGCCAAGCAGTTTTCGGGGTTCCATATGCTTGGGATGAACTGGGAACCGTGCAACAAGTGTTCATGGCTCGGTCTACCGATGCCAAAACTAAGGCATGGGCACAGGATGGGGGTTTCGTCACTGCTCTCACTTGTTTTGCTTTAGATGAAGGTGTTATTGATTCAGCAGTATTGACACTTTTTGAGGATAAATCGCTGCCTGAAGGAGTAGTAGCCTCAAACAGAGATGAGGTATTAAAGTGTGCTGGCTCAAGCTATATGGCAGCGCCTACGATAGAAGCTTTCAATCGGGCGATACAGGGCGAAGGTCAGAAGAGTATTGGCGTTGTTGGAACACCGTGTCAGGTACTGGCTTTAGCAAGAATGCGGGCAACACCCCCCGAGATATGTAAAGATATAAATAAGCTTAAATTAGTAATAGGACTCTTTTGCACGTGGGCTCTTTCCTATCCCGATTTTGCCCGATTTCTCGAGAGCGAGGTATCAGGCAGCATAGTCAAATATGTTATTCCACCACATCCAGCCAACATCCTAGTGGTCTATACTGAAAGGGAGCGCATTGAGATTTTGCTTGATGACGTTTTACCATTCGTCCAATCTGCTTGTCATGTGTGCCCTGATTTAACTGCGGAGTTTGCTGACATTTCGGTGGGAGGTGGTCGAAGAGAGGTATTAGATTGGAATACAGTTATCGTGCGTTCCGAGAGAGGAAGGCAATTAATTGATTCTGCCATAAAGAAAGGCATTATTGAAACAACAGCTATACCGGAGAGAAACCTGAGGCATCTCAAAGAGGCTGCTGAGAACAAGAAAAAGAGGGCATTAAGAAATATCATTCAAAAGACAGGTAGTGTGGACAACCTTTTATACTTGACAGTTCAGCCTGGAGTGATTAAGCACTTGGTAGAGGAAGGGATGGAAAGGAGACAAGAGGATGCCTAGCATAGCAGATAATACCCCGCAGGCAACGCGACTATTGATGGGTAATGAGGCGATTGCTCGTGGGGCTATTGAGGCAGGAGTAGGAGTTGCCACCGCTTATCCTGGAACACCATCAACAGAGATTATTGAAACGTTATCTAAGGTAGCCCGTGGGTTAAACATATACGTCGAGTGGTCAATAAATGAAAAGGTAGCTCTGGAGATAGCCGCCGCTGCCTCGTTCTCCGGGCTGCGAGCCATATCAGCTATGAAGCAGAATGGGCTTAATGTGGCGTTGGATTTCCTAGGGAATCTCAATTTGTCAGGAGTAAACAGTGGACTGGTTTTGGTAGTCTGTGACGACGCAGGAGGCCTATCTGGCACAAATGAGCAGGACTCGAGATATGCAGCCAAGTTATTAGATTTACCCCTTCTGGAGCCGGCTACCTTTCAAGAAGCCAAGGATATGACTAAGTGGGCGTTTGAATTCTCCGAGGAGATAGCTAATACCTGCATCCTCAGGAGTGTAACCAGAATATCTCATGCCAGGGGCAATGTAGTGTTAGGTGAATTACCAGAAGTGGAGAAGCAGGCTTATTTTGATATCATGCGAAAGCCCTACGAGGGTTTTTGTGCTGGACCACCACAATATCATAAGGTACTCCACCAAAATCTGGCTAGAATCAGCCAAATCTATGAGTCGTCAGTGTTTAATTGGTATGTTGGACCACAAAATCCTGAGCTATTAATTATCACCTGTGGCAGCGGCTGGCTTTATTCAATGGAGGCAGTTAAGACGCTGTCTGTAAAAAAATCGGTAGGTATTCTCAAATTGGGTACTACTTGGCCATTACCACCGAATCTTATAAAGAAGCACCTGCTACAGACTCGAAAGGTTCTTATTATAGAGGAGATTGATGCGTTTCTTGAAAGCAATGTAAAGGAACTATCGGCTGATGTCATGCCTGGGAGAACATGGGCATTCTACGGCAAAGCTTCAGGTCATATAAACCCGTTTGGAGAACTTAATCCCGATATAGTCATAGAAGCGATAGCCAATGTCCTGAACATCGAATATGCTCCTAGAGAAATGCAGTATCAGAGGAAATCTCAGGAGATTACGCATAAATATGTTGTTGCCCGGGAATTGCAGTTTTGTGCTGGCTGCCCTCATCGAGCTACATTTTGGGCCATTAAAGATGCCTTGAAGCTTGATGGGCGTGATGGTATTCTGACTGGCGATATCGGCTGCTATACTTTAGGACTACTATCGACTGGTTTCAACCAGCTCAGAACAGTACATAGCATGGGCTCTGGTGCCGGTATAGCCATGGGATTAGGTAAGTTAGATAGGTTCGGGCTTAAGCAACCAGCCTTAGCCACCTGTGGTGATTCTACCTTTTTTCATGCTGCCATCCCGGCACTTATCAATGGCATTCATAATCGGTCTGATTTCATCCTGGTGGTATTAGACAATGCAGGCACAGCCATGACTGGCTTTCAGCCGCACCCAGGGACTGATACAGATGCGATTGGTGCCCCAGTTCCTCCGATAGATATTGAGAACCTATGCCGGGCACTGGGTACGCCTGTGGTAACTACTGACCCATATGACACCAAGGGAACCACACAGAAGTTCCTGGACATGCTACATGATGAAGGCAAACCCAGGGTATTGATTTCTCGAAGGGAGTGTTCTTTGATAAGGGCAAGAAGAGAACCCGCCCTTTACAAAATGCGTGTTGACCCTAGTGAGTGCCTCGGTGAAGCCTGTGGCTGCAATAGATTTTGCACTCGAGTGTTTAAATGTCCCGGGTTAATCTGGGACAGAGATGCCGAGAAGGCAGTGATAGACGAGGCTATCTGTGTTGGCTGCGGTGTTTGTAGTGACATCTGCCCTCACTCAGCTATCGTAAGGGAGGAAAACCAGTGAGCAGTTTGGGGAAAGACCCCACAAACTTGATAATAACCGGCGTTGGAGGGCAGGGCAACATATTGCTCTCTCGGTTAATTGGCGAAGCTCTCCTTGAAGACGGCTACCTTGTCACAATCGGCGAGACCTATGGTGCATCACAAAGAGGCGGGTCAGTTGCCAGCCATGTCAGAGTGTCCAGGGATACTCAATATGGCGCACTTACTCCGGTGGGACAGGCCGATATAATACTGGGGCTGGAGCCTACGGAATCGTTACGTATCCTGTGTTCATATGGCAACCCAAAGACATTTGTTGTCACCAATACCAGGCCTATCTATACTATGGCGGTAACCATTGGAGAGGCTGAATACCCTGGATTAGAAAGCATTAAACAGGCTATCAGTGAGCTCTCACAAAGAGCGTGGTACGCAGATGCATCAGAAATCGCCATAGACTTGGGAGTGCCTCTAGTAGCTAACACGGTAATGTTGGGGACTCTCATTAGTACAGGGCTTTTGCCTTTAACAAAGGACAAGATAGAACGGCAATTACAGGCGAGTTTTCAGAAAGAAAGACTTACCTTGAACATGAAGGCTCTTACAATGGGGCTTGCTGAAACTGAGAACCAAAAACTGTAACATGATTCGTTTGGCCTCGAAAGCCACTCAAAAAAGGCATGGAGTCTGTAGCCCCTTAAATCTGCCGCAACTTAGCCTATAATGCACCTCGAGAAAAGGAGACAAGCGGTTAGTCAACAAGCGATTAGGAGCTTGTCTCTTGGCTGACTCTTAATTATCATGGTCAAGCTTCGCCTCTTTGGCTCATATTTCAAAGGTTATAATCATCGCTTCATAAATATCTCCCATAGTTACACCCTTGGGGACTTCCCCCTTCAAATAGAACAGGTTGAAGCCGTGAGGGGTGTTTGATAAGGCATCTGCATATTGAGAATGAGGAGGATGCCAAACCATAGTGGACTGAAGCCAAGGACTGTGATTATGAGAACCTAGATGGGGTCAACTCAATTTAAGCTCAGCGAATACAGGATACAGCCTATCAAGCGCCTCGTCAACCTCTTCTTTAGTAATCACTAGCGGTGGGCCAAAACAGAACCTGTTTGACAGCACCCGCGTGTATAACCCTTGCTCAAGCCCGCGAACTCGTATTAGCTCGGCTACCTCAGGTCCAGGGGCGGTTTTAGTCTCCTTATCCACGACAATATCCAGACCGAGCATCAAACCCAAGCCGCTAAGTGAGCCTATATGGGGCAAAGGCAAGAATTCCTTCTCCAGTCGTTCTCTGGCATATTTACCCATCTCAGCGGCATGCTCTACAATAGGCTCATCCCTCATTATATCCAAAACCTTACTGGCTACAGCACAACAGATAGGATTCCCGCTTTCACTGGAGCCTACGGGAAGCATATGCCCCCTTAGCGTATTAAAGATTTCGTCGGAAACAGCTACCGCCCCAAAGGGAAGATAAGCAGCAACAATGGCTTTGGACATGGTTATTATATCCGGGACAACATTCCAGTTATCAAGACCCCACATCTTCCCAGTTCGTCCGAAGCCAGTCATTACTTCATCGGCGATGAATAAGACACCATGTTTAGAGCAAATTTCCCTGACCAGGGGGAAATACTCAGGGGGAGGCGAGATAAAACCCCCACTTCCCTGCACAGGCTCGGCAATAAAGCAGCACACATTATCCTTCCCCTCATTCTCAATGACATAGTCTAGAAACTTGGCGCACTCAACACCGCATCTTGGATACTCCAGGTGCAGTGGGCAGCGATAGCAGAAGTAATTTGGTACATGGAGGTGGTCGCCACAGGACGGGCACTCACCCATGATCCCCTTACCTACATTACTAGCACCTACTGTTCCTCGCAGGGTACCATGATAACTGTTAAACAGGCTTATGATTTTATATCTTCTCTCTCCTTTAGCCTTGTAATAGAGATTAGCCATCTTGAAGGCACAGTCATCGGCATCGGCACCAGTCAGGGTGTAGAGAAAGTGGTCCAGCCCTTTGGGCACCACCTGGGCAAGCTTTTGGCTATATTCAATGACCGGGACATTGGTGAAACCCCGCAGGAGGGTGGTGAACTGCATTTTATCTAGTTGTGCTTTAGCCGCCTCAATAATATCCCTACGGCTGTGGCCAAAATTCACATTTACCAGCTGCGATGACAAATCCATATATTCCTTGCCATCGCTATCTCTAACCTTTATTCCCTCAGCCGATTCAAGGGCAAAACCATAATTGCTGCCAACAGAGCCCAGGCTATGCATGACATGCTCAGCATCATACTTTAGTAACTCTTCAGTGCGTTTGGTTACCATTCTTCTCCTCCTGTATTACAAGAGATTAATACATACCACCACACCTCGTCAATAGGTATGTGCCCAATATAGCACTCAGATTAAAGGAACTCGAAGGTGGAAGCCTCCCCCTTTTTGGCCTTCTCGTATACAAATTTGGCACAGGTTATATCCTGAATAGCTAGTCCTGTTGAATCGAAAATGGTTATCTCCTCGTCGTTTTCGCGCCCTCTCTTCATACTAGCCACTATCTCTCCCAGGGTGCCATAGATATCCGCAACCTTTATCAGGCCCTCAGACAACGGGACATTGATTTCCCCTGAATGAGAAGCTTGCTCAATGTCATCGATTATAATCTTCGCATTCCTTAGCACATCTGGCTCTAGCTCCTGCTTTCCTTTCGCATCTGCTCCGATGGCATTTATATGAGTTCCTGGCCTAATATACTCCTTCTTAACAACTGGTCTTTTTGAAGGGGTAGTCGTAATCACAATATCAGCGTCTGTTGCCTCCTCAATAATCTCCACCGGGCGGATGTTTATGTTTAGTTTTACCCCCATCTCCTTGGCATATCTCAGGCTTGCCTCTCTCTGCTGATCAAATATCTTTACCTCTTCAATCTTGGGAAGCACTTCGCTTATGGCCAGCAGCTGCGTCTCAGCCTGCACACCGGCCCCTACCATACCGATGACGGATGAACCTTTTCTGGCTAGGTATTTAACGGCCACACCCCCGGCGGCTCCTGTTCTCATATTAGTAATATGTGTGCCGTCCATGATAGCAAGAGGGCATCCGCTGTTAGGGTCACATAAAATAACTATAGCCATCACGCTCGGTAAATTTTTCTCTCTGTTCTTCGGGTATGCACATACCCATTTAATCCCAGCACTTCCATCAATATAGGCTGGCATAGCTCTGAAATCACCGTGATAGTCTGGAAGGTCCAAATATAACTTAGGTGGCATAATCGCCTTTCCTTCGGCTTCAAGTTTAATAGCGCGTTCAACTACTGCTAGTGTCTCGTCCATGCTAAGCAGTTCTTCAATCTCACTTCTACCTAATACTAATACTTTTGGTATGGTACAACCTTTATTCTCCATGTCTTTATCAGCCTTTCTCCGAAGACACCCCTCCTTGCGCTCTAATTTTGAGAAAAATAACTAGCTGGAGATTGTTTAGCAGTTCTTTAAAAAATGTTTGTGAAACTCTTCGTTCCCTCCCAAGAAACCATCGTCGGTGCTGATGCTCCTCTGTGACTGTCTATTATCTATTCTATCACGCTTTGCGAGTCCTGCAAGTTTTTTTGGAATTTGCGAAAACTACCCTACAGTAATAGCCAGTCCCGGCGCAAAAAACAGAGCCTAACAGGTATGGTAAAATACTAACAGTTCTCTATAGCATACCCTTTTTCTGATAATACACCCTGGCTTCTTTCGCAATCTCATCTATTGCCTTCCGTTTATCTTCCGGCAAAGGTACCGGCTTGTGTGTTGCCAGTATCTCCTCATACTTCTCCTTAGCATAATCAAGATTAGTTTTTTTACCCCTCCCCACCCATTCAGAATATTCCAATCTATCGTCAAGATCAGGAATGAGAAGCTCTGACTTCCAAAATTTCCTGGTATGTGCTGTTCTCAAGAACTGACCTGGCAGTGGGCCGACTTCATTAATTAAATCAACTGCCAAAGTTTCTTCATTTACTTCCACCCCGTTGATTATTCTACCAACCCGGCGAACTAATTCGTTGTCCATTATGGCAACTATGGGGGAGGCTGTAATTTCATCATATACCGTCCCTATAGCAGCAATTATGTTGGAGCCAGTCAAGGCTGACAGGAGAAGGTGTAATGCTTTTTCCATTCCGCATTGATAATCGGGAACCTTAGAGTCAGTGCCGACATCATCATGAAATCGAGGGACTTGGTACCAGCGCCAGATTTGATTCCAGGCGGCATCGGCAATTACCTTCTCCACGCCACCCTCAACAATCATACCAGTTCTCATATCCGCTGGCTCTATGCGGCTCTTAACAATGACACCAGTTCCAGGCTTAACGATTTGTGCCAGCACTATGGCAGGCAAAATTTCGGCCAGTTGTTGTACTAATGACCCGGCCAGAGTAACCGGGCTGGTCATTCCTGTTGCCAGGCCAGTACCCGGCAATATCGGAAAGTCAGCTTCTATGTAATGAAACAGACAGTTAATTTTGTCTTCAGACCACGTTAGCGGCGGTGAGCACTGCGCATGACCGGCTGGATTTTCACCGACGACCTGTGCCATTTTTATCGCCCATATCTCATTGCCAAATATTCCGGCCGTAATGAATGGCTTTGAGGTGTGTTTAACATCTATTTTGAATCTCTCTGAATAGATAAGAATATCCGGAACGCCTTCAATGTGGGTATACGTTTGAGAGTTTACATGTACTTCATCTAAATAGTCGAGGACTTTGGTTACGTTAATATGGTCTTGTACTGTTGGCGTCTTCCTATCCATCGTCTCTAGATTCAGGGTATCCATAGCAATACCACCGGCAAAATGCACATAAGGGTCACCAACCAGTACATCATATTCCGGGGTCCGTCCTCTAAGAAGAACATTTTTCGGACATTTTCCTAAAGATTCCTCAATTAAATGGTTGGGAAACCTTACCCGTTCCTTGTCTACATCACAGCCAGCATCACCCAGAATCTCCAGCGCCTTCTTATGATGAAACACCACCCCCGTCTTCTCCATGACCTTAAGCGCCGCATAATGAATCCTTTTAACTTCTTCTTCGGTCAATATGTTCAGTGGGCGCTTAACTTCGTAACCCTTTATTCCCATAACATCCTCTCCTCTTATTTTCCAGTTAGCCGTCTCGCTAATTTTGCTGCCCCAACTGCTGTGGGCTCATATCCATCTGCCCCAATATCATCGGCAAAACCTTGAGTCAAAGCGCCTCCGCCGACCATTACTTTCACTTTGTCTCGTATGCCTTCCTCCTTCAGGGCATCAATAACCCGCCTCTGCTCGTGGGCGGTCATAGTCAGCAGGGCAGACAGAGCCAATATGTCGGCTTTATGCTGTACGACTGCCCCGATAAACTTCTCAGTTGCAACATCAACACCAAGGTCGACTACACCAAAGCCATTAATTGTAAGCAAGGTAGCTACGATATTTTTCCCTATGTCATGGATATCCCCTTTGACCGTCCCGAGAACAATAACACCCGCCGTTTCTCGTTTCTTTCCTCTTCTTTTAATCTCTTCCTCTAGAATGGGTACGGCACCCTTCATAGCTTCCGCAGCTCCAACCAAATCAGGGAGCCAGAGTTCGCCTCTACCGTAGCCGTCACCGACTTGCTTGATACCCTCGGTTAGTGCGTCTAATGCCTTGGTAGGGTCTACCATTTCCTCAAGTGCCTTTCTGGCCCAGTTTGCTGCCGCTTCGCCATCGTATTCTAGTACCGCCTTCTTTAGGTTCCTGAGAATCTCATTGCTCACAAAATACCTCCGCACTTCCATTTTTTGATACAAGCCGATTGTCCGACTTTCATTGCAGCATAACAAACTAACCCTTGGTTGTCTAATTTGAAATATACTACAGTGAAGACGAAGAGCATGACCTCTACTATCATTGACATTGATACCCTATTATACCAGTTTCCATGGTTCGGCACGTTCCTTGCCAATCTCAGCACCATGATTTCTGTTGCTTACACTACATCTATTGTTTACTTCCTAGTCTTGAGTGACCACCTCTCGCTCAGAACCGACTCGTAATTTTTGGAGTCGGCAGTCTATAGGCTTATAGCACAAAATAATGGAATGTTTAATAAGCTTGAAGCCCTTGACAAAATAGGTGAACTACAAGGGTTAAAAGCTAGCAAAAGAGGGGTTCAAGGAAAGCCAAAGTTATTATGCAACAAACTTAAAACGACTTGACAACAAGATGCATATATGCTACAATTGAACAAACTAGCCGGAGTATAGCTATAGCTGCTATGAATGCTAATATCCGTAGGCTGAGGGAGCTACGTGCTCTGTCACAAAGAGAACTGGCGGCACGAGCCAAGCTCAGCGTCACCACTGTCAATCGAATTGAAATCGGTCAGCGCAAACCTATGCCCAGGACAGTGCGCAAGCTTGCCGAAGCGCTTGGGGTCACTACAGAGGAATTGTTAGCTGAGCAGCCTCGGCTGATAGAATGAAAGGGGAACCTCAGCTTATGGTTTGGTTACCTTTGAGGTTGGGAGCATGCTTCTAGAGGAGTATTCAGGACAGACGGAGCTATTCACCCTTGACGGAGAACCACAACAGGTGACCTATCTCACCCGGATAGACCCATTTTCAGGAAACGTGGCCAAAATCTCAGAAGAAAGAGCGCGGAGGGGAGTAGGGATTTCAGTCAAGCTACAAATACGGCCTACTGAGAATTGCGTTTTTTGTGCCTTTAAGGAACATACGCCGGAGGAGCGCATCGAGCATGCCTGTGGAGCGATATCAGTCCCCAACAGGTATCCCTGGGAAAAATACGACTGGATAACCATCTACCCCCCCTTTACCTACCACAAGCTGTTTCTTTCCGACCTCTATTTTGACGATCTGGAACGGATGATGGAATCCTCCTATGATCTGGCAACCATATGCTCCCGGGACCCCGGGGTAATCTCCTTCATGGATTTCACCAACTGGGGTGTATTTGCCGGGGCTTCGCAGCAACATCCCCACTCCCAGCGAAAAAGTATCACCCAGGTTCCCAGCCCAAGCTTGCATAATGAAATGGAGCGCTGTCGTCATCTTATGGAGCGCTATGGTCGAAATCCGTTTGCCATTCTAGAGCATGAAGAGCGGATGGATGGCAGGCGAATCATCCATGATGACGATATTTTCATAGTCGCTATGTTTGCCCCCACCTGCCCCGATGAAATACTGGTGTTTCCCAAGGAAGATATAGCCCACATCATCCAGACAGCAGAGTATGACCGGAGGAGGATTATCCAGCCCGTTCTAGGTATCTTTTCGGCTCTGTTTTTCTACCGAGGTGTTACTGACCTCAACATAGTGGTGCATATGGCCTCCTTTGCCGAGATGGAACAGGCTCGGAAGTACTATCGTTGGCATATGCATATCTATCCACGGCGGGCCAGATTACCCGTTGACCGGGCGGGTTCGGAGATCGGCTTTGGTACAAGGGTAATAGATGTCATGCCCGAGGTTACCGCTGAACTTTTGCGTTGCTGGTATAGGGATGGCCCCAGAGAGGAGTTGGTTGCTAAAACCAGTGATGGCACTCCTGCTCCCGAGCTACTGGAGGAATTCAGCAAGTTTGTAAAAAAACCGCGGGTGCTTTACCTCCGTATGAGTGGCTTGAGTAGTCGTCGCCATTTATCGTTAGCTAGCAGGAGCTAAGCGAAATTTAGGGCGGCGCACTGCCAACATAGAAGGTATCGCTACCAAGTATAGTACCAGAAGCATAACAAAAACCCCCTGATAGGTCTGCATAGCATCAAACATTTGTCCAGCTACAAGCGGGCCGAAGGCAGTGCCAAGGTTCTGAGCGAGATTCACTACACCAAAGATGGCACCGTAGGAGGCTAAGCCAAAGTTACTGCTTACGAGCATTGACATGGTTGGCAGCCAGCCACCGGCACCTACTCCCAAGAGGATGGCATACAGCCATATTATTGCTAGAGGTGATGTTGGTTTCACATTTATAAGCACAATAATGGCGGCTAACTGAAGAACAAAGCTAATAAGGGCCGAATATTTGGCTGGTATCCAGTCGCAAAGCCAGCCAAAGACGAACTTGCCGATACCACTGCCAAAGCCGACAGTCCCAAGGGCGATAGCTGCCGTAGCTACGGGGAAGCCGATATCAGTAAGATAATTAACCTGATGCAGGATGGCGCTAGTGTTGCTAAAGTTGGTGGTAGAGAAGGCAACTGCAATCAGCCAGAAGGCTGAGGTTTTTAGTGCCATGCTTAGTGTCCAACCCTCAGAAGATTGGGATAATAGGGTAACCTTGGCTATTGCCTCATGGGTTTCGGCGCCATCGGGATAGAGCCCGATATCTGCTGGTCTCGTCTTTACCACTAATAGTGCCGCTGGGATAATGAGCACCCAAATCAGTAGAGCCAAGACGAAATATGAAGCTCTCCAGCCGAGATTAGGAATGAGATAAACGCCAACTACTGGGGCTAGCACAAGTGCCCCAACGCCTATTCCAGCTGACATTATGCCTACGGCGAAGCCTCTTCGTTTGGTGAACCAGTTTGAGACCATCTGTGTTGCTGGTATGGGTCCCATCGCTGTCATTCCCAGACCAATGACAACATAGCTACCGAGAAAAGACCAGAAATTCTGCATGGAAGTAAGCCAGAGAAAACCAAGACCACTAATAAGAGCCCCTAGGACGATAGACTTTCTGGCTCCGTAGCGGTCAACCATCCGACCAATGAATGGAGCTGCTAAGCCCTGGATGACAAAGCAAATAGTGAAGGCTACTGATATTGTGCCCCGGCTCCAGCCAAATTCTGCCTCAAGGGGTTTATAGAATAGAGAAAAGGCATAATACACAACTCCTGCATAAATGAACATGCAGAGGAAGGCAACTGCTACTATCCAGTAACCGTAGAAGGGCTTAGGTTTTTTCAAGGGGCATCACTTCTACCTTGCTTGCTAAGCAGCTAAATCAAACATAGGACTTATTTTCTACAAAACCATATCTCAGTATGGTTTTTACAGATACCGAGCATAGCTATAATAATAGCAGGAAGCCAATCAGTAATACCAGCGATAACTTACATCAAGGGGTATATATCGCCAGGCAAGTGACGTAAATGACTAGCATGCACTTTAGGCAGCTGCCTTAGTTTTCTCATCTGAGCTATTGTTTCAATAACTTCAATGGGCGGTCTCTCATCTGGCGAGGAGGTTGGGTCTACTTAGTTAGCTCGGCGAATATGCTTTCATCTATGGAGAAGCTTTGCTTGTCGGTGGGGAAGTTGCCAGTCTTGACCTCGTTATGATATTCAGTAACCGCATTCCGGATAATATCAGTCAGCTTTGCATACTGTTTAGCGTGTTTGGGGACAAATCCAGTAGACGAACCCAGGATATCATTTATAACCTGAACCTGCCCATCACAGCCTATGCCAGCGCCAATGCCGATGGTAGGAATGCTCACTCTTTGCGTAATCAGCGTTGCCAGTTGAGCGGGGATAATATCTAGAACAATGGCAAAGGCTCCTGCCGCTTCTAAAGCCCGGGCACCTTCTAGCAGTCTGGTGGCTGTCTCGAGAGTCTCACCTTGAACCCCGTAGCCACCAAGCTGGTGAATTGACTGGGCGGTAAGCCCAATATGACCCATAACCGGAATACCACACTCGATAATTCTGCGCACCTTTTCCGCCACCATTACACCACCCTCAAGCTTAATCGCTTGGGCACCACCTTCTTGGATAAAACGGGCGGCGTTACGCAGAGCATCCTCAATTGACACATGGTAGGTCATAAAGGGCATATCACCAATTACCATTGTCTGTTTAGTGCCCCTGACCACAGCTTTAGTATGATGCAGCATCTCCTCCATAGTTATTGGGATGGTTGATTCATACCCCAGGACTACCCTCCCCAGGCTATCCCCCACTAGAATCAGTGGTATTCCCACCTCATCAACTATCTTAGCTGTGGGATAGTCATAGGCGGTGACCATGGTGATTTTCTCACCCTTTTGTTTCATCTCTTTTATCTGGCTTATAGTAATACGCATTGTCCCTCCCTTAGAATGATATAATTTTGACCTCGTTATGGTACTCAGTAACCACATTTCGGATAATGTCAGTCAGCTTTATATACTGCTTAGCGTGTTTGGTGACAAAGTCAATAGACGAACCCAGGATGTCATTTACAATCTGCACCTACCCATGCAAGAAGTATCCGCTAGAGAAAGGAGGCTAGGTGTCATTAATCATGTGGGTGAGAGCATCTCAAGAGAAAGTAAAAGCTCAGTCTATCATACAGTAAACCCCACAAACCCCACCATTTATGACATCTGTTACCTCCTTAGATTCTTACCGGTATCCCCTTTTCCTTAAGGTATCTTTTGGCTTCGGGGATAGATATTTCTCTGAAATGGAAGATGGAAGCAGCTAAAACGGCGGCTGCTTTGCCAATGGTTACCGCCTGGTAAAGGTGTTCCAGTTTGCCAGCCCCACCCGAAGCAACCACCGGTATGGATACCGCTTCGGCAACTGCTCTGGTCATCTCCAGGTCATATCCTTCCTTTGTCCCGTCAGCGTCCTTGCTAGTGAGCAGGATCTCTCCGGCGCCTAGCTCTTCGACCCGCTTTGCCCAAGCAACAATCTCCAGCCCGGTGGACTCGGTGCCGCTTTTTACCACTACCTCAAGTCGAGGCAGACCACTGTCCGGGGGGTTCTTCCTGCCATCAATGGCAACAACCAGCCTCTCCTTCCCAAGCTGTTTGGCAGCTTCTTTTATGATTTCGGGGTTTTTGACCGCCGCTGTATTTATCGAGACCTTGTCCACACCGAAGTTAATAAGTGCCACCATATCCTCAATACTCCCAATGCCACCACCGACGGCAAAAGGGATGGTAACCACATCGCAGACCTTTTTAACCCATTCCAGCCTTGTCCTTCTATTCTCTACGGTAGCGAAGATATCCAGGAAGACAAGTTCATCAGCACCCTCCCGGCAGTAGGCTTCGGCTGCCTCCACCGGGTCACGGGCATCCCTCAGGTTGACGAAGTTTACCCCTTTGACCACTCTTCCATCTTTAATGTCCAGGCACGGTATAATTCTTATCTCTTTCACTTTAGAACTCCTAAAATTTGATTATTTGATTAGATGTAAAGTTTACTAATTTCTTCAACCCCAAAGATTTTATTGCCTGTCATCTTACTCTCCACCGCCAGTATAAACCGAACCGCATAACCGTTCAACTATTGAGGCACCGGTATAAAGACTAAATATGATGTTCTATGTTAAAATACTGGATAGGTAAGATAGAGTGATCGCAATAATTGATTATGGCGCTGGCAACCTGCGTAGTGTGGTTAATGCTATTACCCGGTTGGGCTACCAACCAGAGGTAACTAATAGCCCTGGTGGGGTGCTTAATGCCCGGGTGGTTATCCTGCCGGGTGTTGGTGCCGCCGCTGATACTATGGCAAACCTCAGGAGTTTGGGGTTGGCCGGTGCCATCCGGCAGTTCATTGCTGAAGGACGCCCCTTCCTGGGCGTCTGTATCGGGTTGCAGGTTTTGCTTACCGACACTGAAGAAGGAGGCTGGCATGAGTGTCTCGGCATCATTCCCGGACGGGTGAGGAAGCTTCCTTCGGGAGTGAAAATCCCTCACATGGGGTGGAACCAGGTAAAACAGAAGGTTTCTCACCCGGTGTTTAACGGCATACCTGATAAAGCCAATTTCTACTTTGTCCATAGCTATTATGCCGAGCCGGAGGATAGTTCACTGGTGGTTGGTGAGACAGACTATGGTATTCCGATATGCAGTGTCCTTGCCAAGGACAATGTGGTAGCGACTCAGTTCCATCCCGAAAAGAGTGGGGAGCTAGGGCTGAGGATGTATGATAATTTTCTGAGGCTAGCCAGGCGATAAAAGATATCAGGGAAGCGATGAAGTCACAGTCGGTGGTTATTGCCAGGAGAACAATGTTAAGATGCTAACGAAAAGGATTATTCCCTGCCTTGATGTAAAAGGTGGACAGGTAGTAAAAGGAACCAGCTTTGTCCAGTTACGCGATGCCGGTGACCCGGTAGAGCTCGCCAGTCTTTATTATAAGGAGGGTGCTGACGAGCTGGTCTTTCTGGATATAACGGCTACCCCAGAGGGGCGTGGTACCATGGTGGATGTTGTTGAGCGTATCTCCGAGAAGGTGTTCATGCCGCTTACCGTAGGAGGTGGGCTGCATAGCATCAGTGATATGCGGCGTCTGCTGATGGCCGGGGCGGATAAAATCTCGATAAACACCGCCGCGGTGCTTAACCCCGACCTGATTAGTGAGGGAGCCGACAGATTCGGTAGCCAATGCATCGTCGTGGCTATAGATACCAAACGGATAGATACCAGTAAGGAATCTGGGTGGGAGGTCTATATCTACAGTGGTCAGCAGCCAACGGGACTCGACGCCCTTACCTGGGCAAGACGCGTAGTGGAGCTCGGGGCTGGGGAGTTGCTGCTGACCAGCATGGATGCTGATGGTCATCGGGCGGGATATGATATTGAGCTTACCCGCACCATTTCCGAGGCAGTGAGTGTGCCGGTCATTGCCAGTGGTGGTGCCGGCACTCTGGAGGACCTTTATCAAGCTCTGGTTGCCGGCAAGGCAGATGCAGTTCTTGCTGCCAGCATTTTCCATTATAGAATCTACTCTATTCCTGAGACGAAGGAATATCTGGCAGAAAGGGGAATACCGATACGGGTCTGAGACAAAAGAAAAGGAGGTAAAAATGGCGAGCAGAAGCAGTACAGAAAGCAAAGAGTATGTGCGCAAGATGGTCAAAGAACATGACGTCAAGTTCGTCCGGCTGTGGTTCACCGATATCCTGGGGTTCCTCAAGAACTTTACCATCACTGTGGAGGAATTGGAAAGAGCTTTGGAGGAAGGGATGGGGTTTGACGGCTCCTCAATTGAAGGATTTGCCCGTATTGATGAGAGCGATATGGTGGCTATTCCTGACCCAGATACCTTCCGGATTCTTCCCTGGAGACCCAAAGAGTACGCCATGGCTCGGATGTTCTGCGATATCTTAAAGCCAGGTGGTGAGCCTTTTGAAGGTGACCCCAGGTACGTCCTGAAGAGGAACTTGAAGCGGGCAGCGGAGCTGGGTTACACCTTCTACGTGGGGCCGGAGCTGGAGTACTTCTACTTCCAGGATGCCAAGGGAACTGAGCCGCTGGATCAGGGGGGCTACTTTGATATGACGCCCTTAGACGCAGCCACTGACATAAGGAGAGAAACAGTTATCATTCTGGAGGAGATGGGCATCGGTATCGAGTATGATCACCACGAGGTTGCCGCTAGCCAGCACGAGATAGACATGAGGTACACCGATGCCCTGACCATGGCCGATAATGTGATGACCTACCGCCTGGTGGTCAAGCAGATAGCCCTGAAGCATGGTGTTCACGCTACCTTTATGCCTAAACCAGTCTTCGGCATTAATGGTAGCGGCATGCATGTACACCAGTCTCTATTTAAGGGTAACCGGAACGCCTTCTTCAATAAGGACGACGAGTATCATCTCTCTAAGGTAGGGAAGTCATACATAGCCGGGTTACTGCGGCATGCTTGCGAAATTACGGCGGTTACCAATCAGTGGGTCAATTCCTACAAGCGGCTGGTTCCCGGATACGAGGCACCAGTATACCTTTCCTGGGCACGGCGTAACCGGTCCGATCTCATCCGAGTTCCGGAATATCGACCAGGAAGAGAAATGTCTACCCGGGTGGAATTCCGCTCTCCAGACCCGGCTTGCAATCCCTACCTTGCCTTCAGCGTAATGCTAGCTGCTGGGCTGGAAGGGGTCGAGAAGGAATACGAGGTTCCTGCTCCCATAGAAGAAAACGTGTATGAGATGACCGAGGAAGAGAGAAAGAAACGCGGGATAAGCACCCTGCCTGATAGTCTTTTAGATGCTATCCAGCTCGCTGAAAAAAGTGAGTTGGTGCGGAAAACCCTCGGCGACCATGTTTTCGATGCTTTCATCAAGAACAAGAAAATTGAGTGGCACCAGTACCGGACTCAGGTGACCGAGTATGAGCTTAGCCGGTATCTACCAATTTTGTAAGTCTGGTGTCACAATGTCCAGGGGGTTTAGCATGCACCAGTTACGAATTGACATGTCTCAGATTAACACTACCGTAGGCGATTTTGCCAGCAACACAGAGAAGGTTCTGGAAGCCATTGCTGAAGCCAGGTCATGAAGCACCCCCGGATATTAAGATAACCACCAGAGCCTTCGGCCGAGACAGGCGATTACCGATTACGAATCGATTTCAAGAAACGCATAAGGATAGTTTATCCAGATGGAGCGCTTCTAAGCCCACCTTATCTCAAGCCATGGATTGCGGTTTCGCTAGAGAAAAAGGTATGTTAGAATAGTATAATTTTTTGAGGAGGTAGCCATTGTTTTACGAAGTAGAGTTTCCACAGTTAGAGCCAGGACAGAAACAGTCGTCAGCCCTGGTGGTCTTAAATCCAGCCGAGTCCAGGCGGCTTATAGCCAAGGCCACGGTAGCGCTCCCCGAGGTGCAGAATGCCTACAAAGACGGCATGATTATCATCGCCAGGGGTATCACCAACGCCTATGTTACCGAAGAGCTCTTCGGGATTCAGATACAGCCTAAAGCTGGTCAGACCGTGGGTATGGTCTGTGATGGAATCACCAATGCCAATTCGGGACCACCTTCCTGCACTTGGCATGTCATCAGGCAGGGGAAGGTAGTAGAGGATGCTGATTCCAACGTTGAGATACTCAATTTTGGCCTCGATGATGTTTTCATCAAGGGAGCTAATGCTATAGACCTCGAGGGTAATGCCGGCATTTTCGTTTCCGGATTAAAGGGTGGCACCATTGGTATGGCTTGGCCAGTGGTGACACCACGTGGGTGTCATCTTATAATCCCGGTGGGACTGGAGAAGCTGATACCCTCGGTCATTGAGGCTGCCAAGCATTCCGGCATTTACTCCTTCAAACATAGTATGGGACTACCAGTTAAACTCATGCCAGTGCCTCTGGCTAAAGTGGTCACTGAGATTCAAGCCTTCGCCATACTGGCCGGCGTCAGAGCTATTCCCTTGGCCTCCGGTGGGGTTGGGGGTTCCGAGGGAGCGGTGATACTCAGCCTGGAAGGAGATGAGGAGAGGGTGGAGAAGGCCTTTGAGCTGGCTAAGTCTGTCAAGGGAGAGCCTTCAGTAACGCTACCGGACACATTCTATATAAGCTCAGCAGCCGATTACAACTACGATGCTTTAGCTCAGCTTGCCACATTAAAGAGCGTGTAAGCAGATACTGCCTGGAGTGTCGAACCAAGGTCAAAGCCATCGATGTGTATGTTATGAACTACTATCTTTAGCAGCGTCCTTCTGAAGGAGACAGGCTTGACAGACAAATCTGGATATTCTCAGCTAGGGTAACCCGTGCTATAATCGGACAAGCAAATAAGACTCAGGAGGTAGACTCGTGTTCTATGATTTCCCCCGGGACTTCAAGGTGCTAGAGCCAGTACCAGGTTTCTTAATTCGTGCGGTTTGGGGCGAACGCTTGATGTTATCCCACGTTACTTTGCAGCCCAATACAGTAGCTTTCGCCCATAGCCATCCTCAAGAGCAGATGGGAATTATGCTAGAAGGGGAATTTGAGATGACCATCGGGGAGGAGACCAGGCCGCTTAAAAAGGGCGATATGTACTTGGTTCCAGCTAATGTCACCCATAGCGGTATCACCCATGCTGAGGGTGCCTTGATTCTGGATGTCTTCAGTCCACCCAGAGAGGACTATAAATAGCACATCAAGACCGGATTGCCTGGCATATAGCTTTCCTCTAGGAAAAAAACGTAAAGGTTTGCCCCCCATTTGGAGATATTGACAAGGCCTGGGGAAAGTATTATATTAAGCCTCAATGTGTGAAATAGCCCTGGTACGTTTGACTTCGCACTCTGGCGAAAATCTCGACCATTGAGACTTACCACAAATTCAATGACCAACCGGGAACGGATGGCGACCTAGAGAAGAAAGGGGTGAGTATGTTGTAATCTAAGACGTGAAATTGGGCTGTGCTAGAAGGGGAAGGGAGAGATAACAAAAAGGAGGAAAAGATGGCAGACGAAATTTTTGAGGCCTCTCTTACGGATGAAGTTGTAAAGCTAATGAGAGGGTCTACGGTGGTAACTGGATCAGAGGCATCTGCATATGGCGCTTATGGCACGACCATTGTTAGGATGAAACAAACGCGATTTGACCTTGACAGGGTATGGAAGTTGATGGATGGTCTGGTGGACGTTCATTGCCATAGCGGACCGGCGGCGACGACGCATCGGTTATATGATGTATTGGACATGGCCAAGCAAGCATCTGAGGTCGGCCAGCGGGCATTAGTTTCCAAGGCACATAACGTATCGACCACCCGCTCAGCCATAATTGCTCAGAAATGCCATAACGAATGGGCAGCAGCAAATAATAAGAGGAAGGTAGACCTCTTTGGCGGTGTGGTTTTGAATTATGCCATCGGAGGGCTAAATCCGGATGCCGTGGTTTCTGCTTACCGGCTTGCTGGTAAGTATGTTTGGCTGCCAAACCTGGATGCACGGCATCACCGTATAGTTGTTGGGGAGGAGGGTGGAATTGAACTGCTCGACGAGAATGGCAAGATTGTTCCCGAATTGAAGGAAATCCTGGCCTTAATTGCTGAGGGGGACATGACACTGGGGGTAGGTCATAATAGTACCAAAGAGCGATTCGCCGTAGTTGACGAGGCAGTAAAGATAGGAGTAAAGAGAATTGAGATCAACCACGTAAACTATCCCCTTACTCGAATGACACCGCAGCAGGCAAAGGCCCTGGCTGACAAAGGGGCTCTTATTGGTATCTATGTCATGGAATTCAAGCCGCCACTTTTCTACATGGAAGAAGCCCTGGAACTTATTAAAGTAGTCGGGGCAGACCATATAATTATCGGTTCAGACTGTGGTCATTTTGAGATGCCACCGCCGGTTCAAAGCCTCAGGTTGATGATAACGGAATTGCTTTTGCATGGCATTCCAGATAAAGATGTTGAGAAAATGGTTAAGACTAACCCGGCGACACTGGTGTACTAGAAGTTAATAGGCTGTCGCGGCATTTGATAAGCCCGCTATCTCGTGGACAAAAAGGAGGTCTGGAAATTGGGGATTTACGAACGTTTTGGTGTGCAACCAATCATCAATGTACGTGGTGCCTGGACGTCACTGGGTGGTGCCTTAATGGATCAGGAGGCACTGGAGGCTATGACTGAGGCGGCTAGGAAATCGGTACGTTTGGACCAATTGCAGGCTGCCGCCAGCAAGATTATCACCGAAATAACTCACGCCGAAGCTGGTATCGTTACCTGTGGAGCTGCTTCGGCTCTTACCCTAGGGACAGCGGCTTGCATAACTGGTTTCGATGTCGCCCGTATGAATCGCCTGCCCGACACTACCGGTATGCCTAACGAAGTCATCATGGCACAGCATCAGATAAGTGGCTATGACCATCCCATCACGGCTGCCGGTGCCAAGTTAGTTGGTGTGGGCATACCCAATGATACCACCCCACCCGGGGAGGAACACGTGGCGTCAATATATGATTTTGAGGCGGCAATTACCGAACGTACTGTAGCCATCGCTTATGCTCCCCGTGCTGGTAGCAAACCTCCCCTAGAGCAGGTCACCGCCCTGAGCAAGAAGTACAACATACCGGTATTGTTAGACGCGGCCAATGAGGTACCACCGGTAGAGAACCTGTATAAGTTTATTGATATGGGGGCTGATTTGGTTGCCATTAGTGGTGGTAAGGGTATCCGCGGTCCGCAAGCTAGTGGTATCCTATGTGGACGCCATGATTTGATTGCTGCAGCCGCTTTGCAAAACTGGGATATGGCTGGGGAGACCTTCGAGGAATGGAATCCACCAGCATCCCTCATTCCTAAAGAAAAACTGCGCGGTAGACCTCTGCATGGCATTGGTCGGAGCATGAAAGTAACCAAGGAAGCTATGATAGGCTTGCTGGTGGCACTTCAGAACTTCTCTGGAGAGAAGTTTATAAAGAAGGCTGAGCAGTTAAGGTTGTTGCTGGAGGGCATTGCAGCACGTCTTCAAGGGGTTGCTGGTGTTGAGGTAAAAATGGCTGAGGACCCTCCTGGAGGATACCCCACGCTTGAGGTGAAGCTGGACGAATCAAAAGTGGGGCGAAGTGCTTTTGAGGTAGCACAAAGATTAAGGGATGGTACCCCCCCTATCTATACTGTAAAGCGGGGTTTGCACAAGGGTTTGGTTATCATTCACTCCCTTACCCTAGATAAAGAAACAGCCGATATAGTTGGCCAAAACCTGCACATGGCAATTACTGGAAAATAAGGGGCGTTACGTCACCAAGGAGCCAGTAACGCATAACAGAAGGAGCGAGGCCTAAAAACCTCGCTCCTTCTTAATCTGTTGTGTACCGCTATGTCTTTATTAGTAGCCGGCGCTTGCCCAACCACGGTCGGCTTGTTCACGTCCCGGCCCCACAATGGGATAGCGTCGCACCGGTGGCAGCGCATACTTTACCCATAACTCATGCCAGCCATAGAGGGTGCGCACAAAATACTCAAGTGGTGCTGGCTTATTATCAGCCAGGGCAGAACCAGGCTCAACCACCCATTCTTTGGGCCGGGGGATGACACCATGAGCCATCAGGTAATCCCACCCACTAAGGGTAGATTTCACCGCCTCATCTATCGTCTTGAATCCCCAGGGTTGGCACATCTCAACCCCCCAGACAAAGCAAGGGCTGACATTCCCCTGACCAAAGATATCAACCTCGTCACACATCATGTCTATCCACTTCTTCCAACCAACACGCTTTGCCTTCCCCGGGCAGATGATATTGAACAGCCGCTCATCCCATACCTCAAGGTTTGTCTCATGAGCATCGAT